>RWIP01001670.1_pt1 | contig 68124 bp, 50 predicted proteins | sample 2345011 | NCBI WGS metagenome assembly RWIP01 (sample SAMN10511131, study PRJNA507866) | freshwater metagenome | isolation source: river water inoculated in media containing various beta lactam antibiotic in... | place: India: River Ganga, Varanasi | collected 2018-02-15
CTGCGCATCGAGCTGGGCGAGATCGAGGCGCGCCTGCTGGAGCATCCGTGGGTGCGCGAGGCGGCGGTGCTGGCGGTGGACGGCAGGCAGTTGGTCGGCTACGTGGTGCTGGAGAGCGAGGGCGGCGACTGGCGCGAAGCGCTGGCCGCGCACCTGGCGGCGAGCCTGCCGGAATACATGGTGCCGGCGCAGTGGCTGGCGCTGGAGCGGATGCCGCTGAGTCCGAACGGCAAGCTGGATCGCAAGGCACTGCCGAAGATCGAGGCGGAAGACGGACTCGGCGAATACGTGGCACCGGCCAGCGAACCGGAGCGGCAACTGGCGGCGATCTGGGCGGATGTCCTGGGGCGCGAGCGGGTTGGCGTGACCGACAACTTCTTCGCCCTCGGCGGCGACTCGATCGTCTCGATCCAGGTGGTCAGCCGAGCGCGCCAGGCCGGATTGCAACTGAGCCCGCGCGACCTGTTCCAGTTGCAGAACATTCGCAAGCTGGCCGAGCGCTGCAGCGCGGCGGCGCCCGTCGCAGAGCCGGCGAGCGTGCCCGACGGCGCCGTCCTGCACAATCTACTGCCGCAGCAAGTGCAGGCGCTGCCGTTGCCCCACGAACGGCTGGAACACCTCTACAGCCTCTCGCCGATGCAGCAGGGCATGCTGTTCCTCGGGCTGAACAGCCCGGACGCCGAGTTGTACATCAACCAATTGAGCATCGCGGTCGACGGACTCGATCCGCAGCGCCTGCAACGCGCCTGGTCGGCGGTGGCGCAGCGCCATGAAGTGTTGCGCAGCGGCTTCCTCTGGCTGGACCAGGAAGAGCCCCTGCAATTTGTCCTGGCCGATCCCGGGCTGCCGTTCGAGGTCCTCGACTGGCGTGGGCGGGCGATAAGCGACGAAGCGCTGGAACAGGTCGCGCAACAGGAGCGGCGCAAGGGCTTCGACCTGGGCCAGCCGCCGCTGCAACGGATACGCCTGCTGCGCCTGGGCGAGGATCGCTACCAGTTGATCTGGACCTACCACCACATTCTCATCGATGGCTGGAGCACTTCGCAGCTGTTCGGCGAGATACTCGAACTCTATTCCGGCGGCAGCCTGCCGCCCGCCGTCCCTTACCGGCACTACATCGCCTGGCTGCGGGCGCGCGATGGCAAGGCCAGCGAGGCCTTCTGGCGCCGCCAACTGGCACGCATGGACGAGCCGACCTATCTGGCCGACGCCTTCAACGCTGCCCGCGAAGGATATGGGCACCAGGCGTTGTACACGCGCCTGGACAGCGATGCCACCGAGCACCTGAAACGTTTCGCCCAATCCCAGCGAGTGACGCTCAATACCCTGGTACAGGGCGCCTGGCTGCTCCTGCTGAGTCGCTACAGCGGCCAGCGCTGCGTGTCCTTCGGCGCCACCGTTGCCGGTCGGCCGGCCAGCCTGGAGGCGTCGGAACGGATCCTCGGGCTGTTCATCAATACCTTGCCGGTGGTCTGCGAAGTGGCGCCGGAACAGTGCGTCGGCGATTGGCTGAGAGCCTTGCAGGACTACAACCTGGAGATGCGCGAGCAGGAGTACACCCCGCTCAGCGACATCCAGCGCTGGGCCGGGCGCAGCGGTCAATCGCTGTTCGACAGCATCATCGTGTTCGAGAACCATCCGGTTGACCGGACGCTGCGTGACTGGCGCGACGATTCGCTGCGCTTCGGCGAGATGCGCAGCGCAGGCCTGACCAACTTCCCCATGGACCTGATGGTGACCAGCGACGATTCCGGCCTGGCGATCGAATACATGTTCCTGCGCGAGCACTTCGCCGTGGCTTCGGTCGAGCGCCTGCGCACGGATATGGAAGGGCTGCTCGCAGCCTTGAGCGGCGACGCCGAGTGCCGCCTGGGCAACATCGGCTTGCCGAGTGCCCGGGTGCCGTTGGCGGATGGCGCGTGTCCGGATCGGTATCCGCTGGTACACCAGCGCATCGGCGAGTGGAGCCGGCGCACGCCGGACGCCACCGCGCTGGTGTTCGACGAGCGCAGCCACTCGTTCGCCGAGCTGGACGCGCGGGCCAACCGCCTGGCGCATGCGCTGGTCGAGCGCGGCGTGGCGGCCGATGTGCGGGTCGGTGTGGCGCTGCCGCGCGGCACCGAACTGGTCGTTGCGCTGCTCGCCGTGCTCAAGGCCGGTGGCGCCTATGTGCCGCTGGACCTGGCGTATCCGCGTGAGCGACTGGCTTACCTGATGCAGGACTCCGGCATCGCCCTGCTGCTGAGCGAAAGCCAGGCGCTGGTGCAATTGCCGGTGCCCGCCGGCGTGCCCGCCCTGGCCCTGGACCGCCTGGATCTGCTGGAGCATCCGGCGCAGGCGCCGCAGGTCGAGGTCCATCCCGCCAACCTCGCCTACGTCATCTATACCTCCGGCTCCACCGGCCTGCCCAAGGGCGTCGCGGTGAGCCATGGTCCTCTGGCGATGCACATCGACGCGGTCGGCGAGCGCTACGAGATGTCCCCGGCCGATCGCGAGCTGCACTTCATGTCGTTCGCTTTCGACGGCGCCCATGAGCGCTGGCTGACCGCCCTGGGCCACGGCGGCAGCCTGCTGCTGCGCGACGATGCGCTGTGGACGCCGGAGCAGACCTACGCGGCGATGCAACGCCACGGCGTGACGGTTGCCGCGTTCCCGCCGGTCTATCTGCAACAGCTGGCCGAGCATGCCGAGCGTGACGGCAACCCGCCGCCGGTACGTATCTACTGCTTCGGCGGCGACGCGGTGCCGGTGGCCGGTTTCGAACTGGCCAAGCGCGCGCTGAAACCGCGCTACATCATCAACGGCTATGGCCCGACGGAAACCGTGGTCACGCCGCTGATCTGGAAGGCTGCCATGGACACCGAATGCGGCGCTGCCTATGCGCCCATCGGCAGCTTCGTCGGCGAGCGCTGCGGCTATGTCCTGGACGCTGACCTGAACCCGTTGCCGGCGGGCGTGGCCGGGGAGCTGTATCTCGGTGGCGTCGGCCTGGCGCGAGGCTATTTGCAGCGGCCGGGGTTGAGCGCCGAGCGCTTCGTCGCCAACCCGTTCAGCCGTGCCGGCGAGCGTCTCTATCGCACCGGCGACCTGGTTCGTCAGCGCGAGGATGGCACCTTCGACTACCTCGGGCGCATCGACAACCAGGTCAAGGTGCGGGGCTTCCGCATCGAACTGGGCGAGATCGAGGCGCGCCTGCAGGATGCCGGCGAGGTCCGCGAAGCGGTGGTGGTTGCCCGCGACGCGGCGAGTGGCAAGCAACTGCTCGGCTATGTGGTCGCGGAAGATGGCGCGGACGCCTCAGGCCTGCTCGAGCGCTTGCGCGAGCGCCTCAAGCGCGATCTGCCGGAGTACATGGTGCCGGCGCACCTGGCCCTGCTGCCGGCGATGCCGCTGACGCCGAACGGCAAGATCGACCGCAAGGCGCTGCCGGACATCGACGTCACCGCCAGCGAGGCCTACGTGGCGCCGCGCAATGAGCTGGAGCTGGCCCTGGCTGGTATCTGGCAGGAAGTGCTCGGTATCGCAAGGATCGGTGTGCACGACAACTTCTTCGAACTGGGTGGCGACTCTATCCTCAGCATGCAGGTGGTGGCCAAGGCCCGTGCCCTGAAGAAGCTGGGCTTCAGCCTGAAGCTGCGCGACCTGATCCAGAAGCCGAGCATCGCCGCCTTGTCCGGGTACGACGACAGCGCTGCGCCGCCGTCGCCGATCCTGGCGCTGAACGCGGCGGTGGACGGATGCCCGCCGCTGTTCTGCGTGCATGCCGGCTTCGGCACGGTGTTCGACTATGAACCGCTGGCCCGGCGCCTGAATGGCCGCCGTAGCGTACTGGCGATCCAGGCCCGCTCGCTGCTGGATCCGAACTGGCGGGACGCTTCCCTGCAACGGATGGCCGAGGATTACGTCGCGCTGATCCGCCAGCGCCAGGCCGAGGGTCCCTATCACCTGCTCGGCTGGTCGCTGGGAGGGACCCTGGGCATGCTAATGGCCGCCGAGCTCGAGCGGCAGGGACAGCAGGTGGCCTTCCTCGGTCTGCTAGACAGCTATGTGCCGGGAACCGAGGCGCCCGCCGCCGATGACTGGCGCGAGGATCTGCTGGACTTCCTCAGCGTCAGCGCCGGCCTGGAAACCCGTCCGCCACTGGCCGCCGGGTTGGAGCAGCGCGACAACGTCAGCGCCGCCATCGCCGAGTGCCTTGGCGTCGGCCAGACCGGGAAGGGAGGGCTGGGCTGCGACGAACTGGCCCAGGTATTCCTGGTCGCCCGGCAGCTCAAGCAACTCTCCGGGCAACTGGATAGTTGCTCGCCGATCCAGGTCCGGCCGCTGTGCTGGTGGACGCGCGGGCGTGGTGAAGAGGTGCGGGCGCTGTCGCGGCAATTGGGTGGTCAGCCTCTGGCCGGTCGGGTCGCCGCGTGCGGGCATTTCCAGATACCCCATGCGCAGGAGGTGCTCGACTCCCTGGTGGAGGCGCTTGAAGAAATCCACGGCAGCCTCGTCTATTCATGACGAAGCTTTGGCCGGCCCCGCCGGGGCCGGCCCGTTGGAGACTATGAAATGGCCTTGAACCCCGATATCGCGGCATACCTGGAACTGGTCGGCAACGGCCGCAGCAGTGGCAAGAGCCTGCCCATGCACCAGTTGACGGTGCAACAGGCACGCGAGCAGTTCGACCAGTCGTCGGCGTTGATGGACCCAGGCCTCGACGAGCCGCTGCCGCGCGTCGAGACGCTGTTCGTCCCGGCGCGGGACGGTACGCCGTTGCCGGCGCGCCTCTACAGTCCCCAGGGGCTGTCCGCGTCGCCGCCGTTGCCGGGCGTGCTCTACCTGCATGGCGGCGGCTACGTCGTCGGCAGCCTGGACTCCCACGACGCGCTGTGCGCCAGCCTGGCCGAGCGCGCCGGTTGCGTGGTGCTTTCTCTGGCCTACCGGTTGGCCCCGGAGTGGCGTTTTCCGACCGCCGCCGAGGACGCTGAGGATGCCTGGTGCTGGTTGGCTGCCGAAGCCGCGCGGCTAGGCATCGATCCGCAACGCCTGGCGGTTGCCGGCGACAGCGTCGGCGGCAGTCTGTGCGCGGTGTTGTCGCATCGCTTGGCGCTGCGGGGAGACGCCTCGCAACCGCGTCTGCAGGTACTGATCTACCCGGTCACCGATGCCAGCCGCACGCGCCAATCGATCGAGCGTTACGCCGTTGGCCACCTGTTGGAGAAGGACAGCCTGGAGTGGTTCTACCAGCACTACCAGCGTAGCCCCGAGGACCGTCAGGACCCGCGTTTCTCGCCGCTGCTCGGCGTGGTGCCGGCTGACCTGGCGCCGACGTTGCTGCTGGTCGCGGAGTGCGACCCGTTGCATGACGAGGGCATCGCCTATGCCGAGCACCTGCGCCAGGGCGGCGCCCGGGTGGAGTTGTGCGTCTATCCGGGGATGACCCATGACTTCCTGCGCATGGGTGCGATCGTCGACGAGGCGGACGAAGCCAAGGACATGATCGCCGACGCGCTGGTGGCGGCCCTGGCACCCTGAGACTTCGGCATTCGCCATGAAAAAAACCGCCAGGTTCTCCTGGCGGGTTTTTTTCATGAAGGCTGGGGCGAGGGGAGGCCAGCGGCCTCCCGAGACGCCTTACCAGTTGTAGGTCAGGTCGGTGGTGATGGTACGGCCCTGGCCGTAGTAGCAGTCGAGATCAGAGGAGCAACGGCTGACATACTTCTTGTCCTCGAGGTTCTCCAGGTTGACCTGCACCTTCAGGCCTTTCACCTGCAGCGGGGATTTCTCGAAGTCGTAGGACAGCTTGCCGTCGTACAGCGTGTAGGACGGGATGGTGAAGTGGCCGTCGGCGGTTTCGGTGCCGTCGCTGCCGCGGGTGTAGCGCGCGCCGATCCCCGCGCCGAGGCCGGCGAACGCGGTATCCGCGCCGAGGGTGTAGTCCAGCCAGACCGCGGCGGTCATCGGCGGCGTGCCGGCCGGATGGCGGCCTTTGCGCCCGTCGTTGTCCTTGGTGTATTTGATGTCGTTGCGCGAGAACGAGGCGATGACATCGAGATTGTTGGTCAGGCTGGCCTTGCCTTCCAGCTCGAAGCCCTTGGAGCGCATGGCGCCGGACTGCTTGCTGAAGTTGGGGTTCAGCAGATCGGTGGTGAGCACGTTCTTCTTGTCGATCTGGTAGACCGACATTTGGATGAAACTGTTCTGCCCCGGCGGCTGGTACTTGATGCCGGCCTCGTACTGCTTGCCGGTGGTCGGCTTGAAGGCCTTGTTGCCTTCGTCCATGTTCAACCCGCCGACCGGCTGGAACGACTCGGAGTAGCTGACATAGGGCACGATGCCGTTGCTGAACTCGTAGCCGAAGCCGGCGCGGCCGCTGAACTTCTCGTCCTTCGCGTCGACCTTGCCGCCGGTTTCCTTGGTGTCGGTCTTGGCCCAGTCATAGCGTCCGCCGAAGGTCAGGAACCACTGGTTCCATTTCATCTGGTCCTGCAAGTAGATTCCGGTTTGGTCGGTGGTGCGGTTCCAGCGATAGGGATTGGTGAAGGTGAACTTGCTGCCGTACACCGGCTTGTACAGATCGATGATCGTGGTGGGTTCCTGGTTCGAGTAGAGACCGAAGAACTTGGATTTGAAGTGGTAGTAGTCAATACCGATCAGCGCGGTGTGATCGATCGCGCCGGTCTTGAATTTGGCCTGGGCCATGTTGTCCATGCCGAAGGCCTTGTTGGTCTGCGACCAGTCCACGCCATAGCGCGTGGCATAGCGTCGGTCATCGGCACCGGTGTTCGGGTTGGGTACGAATCTGTAACCGTGCAGTGGCGCCACGTATTGGTCGTCGAGATAGGCGTAGCGGGTGTTCTGCTTGAAGGTCCAGACATCGTTGAGTTCGTGGCTGAACTCATAGCCGAACACGAACTGGTCGCGGTCGTAGGAGTTCAGCCCCGGCTCGCCGATGAAGGTGCTGCGCTTGATCCGCCCGTTGGGCGTACTGAACACCGTGCCGTAGGCCGGCAGGCCTTGGGCCTCGGGCACGTCGTTGTCCTTCTGGTACTGGCCGTAGAAGGTCAGGCTGGTCTGCTCGTTGGGGTTCCAGGTAAAGCTCGGCGCCAGCATGAAGCGTTTCTGCTCGGCATAGTCGATCTCCGAGTTGATGTCCCGGCCCACACCGGTCAGCCGGTACAGGTAGGTGCCCTGTTCATCGAGCGCGCCGCCGACGTCGAAGGCGCCGTAGCGGCGGTCCTGGCTGCCGCCGCCGAGCACCACTTCGCGGATCGGGGTGGCGGTGGGACGCTTGGACACCATGTTGACGATGCCGCCCGGTTCGTTCTGGCCGTAGAGCACCGATGCCGGCCCCTTCAGCACCTCGATGCGTTCCAGGGTATAGGGGTCGATCTGCAGGGCACCGCCGGTACTGCCGCCGCCGTAGGGCATGTGCAGGCCGTCGAGGTACATCGGCGCCGGGCTGAAGCCGCGCGAGGTCGGCTCGTCGAAGATCTTCACCCGGTCGGCGAAGCCGCCGCCGGTGATCCCCGGAGTGTAGCGCAGGGCCTCGGTGACGGTCTGCGAACCGCGCGCCTTGATCTCATCCTGGGTGACCACGTTGATGGTCTGGGGGATTTCCTTGAGCGGGGTGTCGGTCTTGGTGCCGGTACCGCTGCGCTTGGCCACGTAGCCGTTGACGTGGCCCCAGGCCGACTCCTGGCTGGTGACGGTAATGTCGCCGAGGTCCACCGAGTCCGCCGAGCGCTGGGCGCTGATGGTAACGCTGGAGCCTTGCAGGCTGTAGCTGGCGCCGGTACCGCGGAGAAGTTCGGCGAGAGCCGCCTCGACGCTCAGTTGGCCGCGGACCGGGTTGCTGCGCAGGCCTTGCACTTCATCGGCGCTGTAAAGCACCTGCAACTGGCTCTGCTGGCCGAACTGGCGCAGGGCGCTGGGCAGGGACTGGGCGCCGATGTCGAACTGGATCTTCTGCGCTTCGGCCTGGCTGGCGATCGGCGCCAACAGGGCCATGGCCAGGGCGGCGGTGCTCAGGCGCGGATGCAGCGTCAGGGTGTTGCGCATCACTAGAGCCTTGGTGAAACGGGGGAGTGTGCGGAGTGCTGGCATGCTCTCTAGTACTCTTATGGATGTCATGATTGGGAATAATTGTTATTTGGTTTCCCATTGAGACGTTTGGTCGGCGCGAAACCGGAAAACAAAAATCGTTTTTCCGTGTTCGCAGGCAGAGCGCTTCAGGCCGGTTGCAGCTCCTCGACCACTCGACCGCCGGCCAGACGCAGCAGTTGGTCGGCGCTGTCGAAGTAGCGGTCGTCATGGGAGATCACGATGATGGTCTTGCCCATTCGCTTCAGCTCGGGAAGCAGCTCGGTATAGAAGATCCGGCGGAAGGTGGGATCCTGGTCGGCGGCCCATTCGTCGAAGACCAGCACCGGGCGCTTCTCGATCCAGGCATTGACCAGCGCCAGGCGCTTGCGCTGGCCGGTGGAGAGGTCGGTGGTGGTGAAGCTGCCGTCGCTGACGCTGACCTTGTGGGCGATTTCCAGGCGCTTCAGGTAGCGCCCGGCTTCTTCCGGCAACTGTTGCTCGCCGTCGACGAGGTCGTCGAACAGGTAGTAGTCGGCGAACACGGTGGTGAACAGCTGACGATAGTCGTCGCGCGCCTGTGCCGTCACTTCCTCTCCGTTGAGCAGCAGCGAGCCCTCGTGGGGCGTGTACAGCCCGAGCAACAGCTTGATCAGGGTGGTCTTGCCGCAGCCGTTCTCGCCGACGATGAAGAGGATCTCTCCCGGGCGGATCGTCAGGTTGACCGGGCCGAAGCGGAAGGGCGTCGAGCCCGGCACGCCCGGATAGCTGTAGCCGACATCGCGCAACTCGATGCTGCGCACCTCTTGAGCCGGTCTGGAGGCGTCGTTCTCGAGCAGCAGGTAGGGTTCGGGATTGGAGAACTGCTCGTTGAGTTCGGCGATCCGGCGCAGGGCGATACGGTTGCGACTGATCAGCGGCAACAGGCTGAGTACGCTTTCCAGCGGCCCCTTCATGAACAGCAGGGTCATGACGAAGCCGCTGAGCACGCTGCGGTCGGAGGTCGGCCACCAGGTCTGGACCGCCAGGGCGGTGCCGATGACCACGAAGAACAGCAGCGAACCGAAGGTGCTGGCAGTGAGGAATATATTCACCGAACGCACTTGCAGGCGGCAGATGCGCTCCACGGTCTCGTCCAGCAGTCGCCCGTGCAGGCGCTGCCGGCGCGGGCGGTTGATGCGCAGCTCCTTGGCTCCCTCGGCCATGCCGCGGTAGTGCTTCTGCAGCAGGTCTTCCTCTTCGCGCGCCGCTTCGAAACCGGCCATTCCATAGCCGCGGGCGATGTACTGGGCGATGGTGCCGAGCACCACGGCGCTGGCGGCGACCAGGAACATCGGCAGCGACAGGGTGGCCAGGTAGCCCAGGCAGCCAAGGGTCACGGTCAGGGAGATCACCAGTTGCGGCAGGCCGAAGGCAAGATCGCTGACCGTATCGATGTCGTGGGTGAGCACCGGGATCAGGCGGTGCGTGCGATAGCGTTCGAGTTGTTCGATCGGGGCGGACAACACCCGGCCACCGAGGGTCTTGCGCAGCCGGGCGATGACCTTCTGGCCGACGTAGTTGGTGCCGATGTTGGACAGGATCGAACTGAGCAGGGCCAGCGCGCAGATCGCGCTGAAAGCCAGCATCATGCCGCTGGTCATGCCGCCCTCGGCGTTCAGTACGCGGTTGATCGAGGTGAGCAGCGCGGTGATGGCCAGGCCGCCGACGATACCCAGTCCGATCGACAGGCTGAGCGCTGGCCAGAAGGGTTTGAGAATGCTCAGGAGTTCGCGAGTGGCGCTACGGGGTGTTGCGGACATGGGGTTTCCTCGGCGCGGCCGACTGGACGCAAGGGCAGAGAGGCGGATGGCGGAGTGGCGCACGCTCGCGCCTGCCCTGAAGACGAGGCCGGGGAGGGGAAATTTAGCCTGTGGCGCTGCTTCGCCGAGGCGTCCGGCAAAAGCGCAGGGGACGATAAATTCGGCGGCCGGCCGTTCGTTGCGTTTAAGTGAGAGCGACGCTCGAGCGGGTTCCCCGGGAAGCCCTTGTCGAGTCCAACACTGTGCCGGAGCACGCGCTCAAGTCCGACCCATTCCCTGAGAAAGACGAGATGACGAAAAGGAAATTAGCCTATATCTGGTCCCTGAGAAACGCCGCCGCCGACAAGGCCGGACAACAGGTGGCCTACAAGGGCGAGCTGCGCTACATGAAGTCCCCGCTGGAGTTTCTCGCCGAATCGCTGAACCGGACGGCGCTTGGGGACGCCTACGAATTGGTCGGGGTGATCTACGACGACGACCCGGAGCTGCCCCGCGACCAGCAGAAGATCGAGGACTACGGATTCGCCTACCGGCCTGGACAGCAGTGGTTCTACCCGGCGGAACTGGAGGTACAGGGGCGGCGCATGAACGATCTGCTGCTGAACGTGCCTTCCACCTACCGTCGCCACCCGCGCGGGAGCGCGGAGCATGTGGCCGGCAAGCGCGACTTCGAACGACGCCTGTACGAGACGCTGGTCGAGCTGCGCGCCGAGGTCGTCGTCCTCGACGGCCTGCTGGTCATCCTCGATGAGCTGGTGCGGCCCGGGGCGCCATTCGCCCGACGGATCATGAATATCCATCCCGGGGTCACGCGCGCCGACTCGCCCTACGAACGGCGCGGCGCCTGGGCGACCCTGGATGCATTGCATGGTGCGCGGGGTGAGAAGATCGTCGACTGGGCGACGATGGAAAGCGTACCGGTCGAACCCTTGTACCTGACCGGCGCCTCGTTCCACTACGTGGACAACGGCATCGATTCCGGCGAGGTCTTCCACGACGTGCTGAAAACGAAGATATCTCCCGACGACACCATCCTCGAGCTACGCTGGAACAACTTCAACGACAGTCTGTTCCCGGCCTTGCATGAAGGCCTGGCGCTGCTGGCCGAGAAGGACTGAAAACGCCTGGTCGCGGATGCGCAAAGGCCGGAGCGACCCGCGTCGCTCCGGCCTTTCTTCGTCCGTATCAGAGTTCGCGGGCCACGCGGAAACCTATCCAGTCGCCACGGGCGTCGGGGTAGGCATTGTTGCGGTTGCCCGAGCGCGAGAAGATCGGCGGCTCGCCCCAGTCGTTGCCGCGGATCTGCACCAGCTCGCACTTGTCCTCCATCCACGCGCTGCCGTCGCTCGGCGCGCCGTTGTAGTGGTCGTGCCAGCAATCGGCGACCCACTCGTAGACGTTGCCGTGCATGTCGTAGACGCCGAAGGCGTTGGGCGGGAAGCTGCCCACCGGCGAGGTGAAGTTGTAGCCATCGCTGGCGCCGTAGGTGTTGGCGTGCTTGGCGATGCTGTATTCCTTGCCTTCGTCGAACGGGAAGGGGAAGGGGCCGGCGCTGCCGGCGCGGGCGCCGTACTCGCGCTCGGCCTCGCTGAGCATGCGGTAGTGTTTGCCGGTCTTCTTTGACAGCCAGGCGGCGTAGTTCTTCACGTCGTTGTAGTCGACGCATACCGCCGGCTGGCGAGGGCCTTGCTGGTAGCGCGGCTTGCCGGCGATGCATTCGCGGCCGGGGCGGGTATCGCCGTCGGCCAGCTTGACGCCGGTGGCCTTCAGGTAGGCGTCCAGTTCGCCGGCGGTGACCTGGTAGCGGCTGATGGCGAACGGCTTGGCGAAGGTCACGTCGTGCAGCGGGCCCTCGTCGGGCTGGCGGCCGACCTCGTCGTCCGGGGTGCCCATGGTGAAGCTGCCGGCGGGCAGTACGACCATCTCCGGGCAGTCCTTGCAATCCTTGAACACCGTGCCGGGTTTCTTCGCTTCGTCGGCGAAGGCGGGGGCGGTGGCGACGATCAGTGCGGCCAGGGCCAGGGGCGATAATGCGTGCATGGCGGTTCTCGTTGAGTGGCGAAAGGGGTCAGGCGAGTTGCGGGGCGAGGATTTCCAGCACCCGGTCGATCTCCGCCTCGTCGTTCAGCAGGCTCGGCGCCAGGCGCACCACCGGGCCGACATCGCGATCCACGGCGTCGCTGATTACCCGGTGCGCCATCAGGTGTTTGGCGACCGCCTCGCAATCGCGGCCTTCGACGCGGAAGAAGGTGAAGCCCGAAGACAGCTCGGGGCTGGTCGGCGTGACCAGGCGGACCTTGGGATGCTCGCCCAGGCGCTGCTTGAGGTAGGCGTTGAGCTGGTGGATACGCGCCTGGACCTCGGCCTTGCCCAACTGCAGGTGCAGCTCGAAGGCCGTGCCCAGGGCCAGGCGATGTTCGAAGGCGTGGTAGCCGCCAGGGGTCATCAGGGTGCCGAAGTTGTCGGCGCGGGAGAAGGTCGGGATGCTCGGCACCAGGTGCTCCTGGAGCTGTTCCGAGCGGGCGATGATGACCCCGGTGCCACGCGGGCCGAACAGCCACTTGTGGGTGCCGGCGATGAAGTAGTCGCAGTCGAAGTCGGCGAAGCTGACGTCTTCCACGCCGAAACCATGCACGCCGTCGACCACGTAGATGATCCGGTCCTGTTCGTCGCGCTTCTGGTTGAGTTCGCGCACCAGCTTGCCGATCTCGCGGATCGGCAGCTTCACGCCGCTGCCCGACTGCACCCAGGTCATGCCCAGCACCCGGGTCTGCGGGCGGATCTGAGCGGCGATGCTGGACAGGATCTCGTCGGCGGAAACCCGATGCGGGTCCTTGAACAGCGGGAACTCGCGGACCTGGGTACCCATGCGCTTGTGCCGGTATTCCAGGGTGGTGTAGGTGGAGTAGTGCTCGTGGGAGGAGGTCAGGATCTCCTTGCCCGGCTGCACCAGCAGGCCGCCGTAGATCGCCGCCAGGCCGTCGGTGGTGCTGCCGGTGAGCGCCACCTGGCCAGGTTGCACGGCGAAGTAGCGACCTGCCCAGGCGCGAGCCTCGTCCTCGTATTTCCAGATTTCCTCGCGATGCCAGTCCACCGCTTCGCCCGGGTTGCGGTCGAAGCGGACCCGCAGGCGCTCGATGGCCTCCCGCACCGGCCGAGGGTGGGAGGTGAGGAGGAAGTTGGCGAAGTGCAGATACTGCGGGTCGAGATCGAATTGCTGGCGCAGCGCTTTCCATTTATTGCCGGCGTCGCTCGGTGCGCCTTCGGCGCGGAGCGACTGGGCAGCGGAAAGCAGCGGCAGGCCGGCGGCGAGAATGCCGGCCTGCTTGAGAAAGGTACGACGGTCGTTCATCGGGAGGTCCGTTGCGGCGTGGTCAGGGGGTAGCTGTCGGCTTGGCGCGTTTTTGCACTTCGCCCCAGGCGCGCAGGAAGTTGCCTCCCCAGAGCTTGGCGATGTCGGCATCGGAATAACCGCGGGTGATCAGTTCGGCGGTGACGTTGCGGATTTCGCTGACATCCTTCCAGCCGTCCACGCCGCCACCGTCGTTGAAGTCCGAGCTGATGCCCACGTGGTCGATGCCGACCTTCTTCACCGTGTAGTCGATGGCGTCCACCAGTTCCTTGAGGCCGGCCTTGGGCTCCTCCTCCAGGATGCCGTAGAGGGCGCTGGCGTATTCACCGAAGCGTTGTTCCGGCCAGATGGTGATGATCGGATCGCCCGGCATCAGGGCATAGTCCAGGCCTTCCAGGGGCGGCAGGTCGAAGCGCGCGCGCAGGGCGTCGAGCTTGTCCAGGGTCGGTTTGCTCAGCGGACGCAGGTAGGCGGGGAAGCCGACCACCTGGATCACGCCGCCACTGTCCTTGATCAGTTGCATCTCGTGGTCGCTGAGGTTGCGCTTGATGTCCACCAGGGCACGCGGCGCGGAGTGCGAGGCGACGATGGGCGCGCGGCTGAGGGCGGCAACCTGTTCCAGGGCCTTGGTCGACATCTGCGAGACGTCGATGATCACCCCGAGATCGTTGAGCCGTTCGACCGCCTGCTTGCCTAGCGGGGAGAGGCCGCCTAGGGCGTCGGGCGAGTCATTGAAGAAGGGCAGCGGGCGCGAGGAGTCGGCCCAGTCGTTGTTGCCGACGTAGCTGAAGCCGAACATGCGCACGCCGCGGGCGGCCCATTTGTCCAGTTGGGACAGGTCGTCGCCCAGCGGGTAGGCGTTGAGCATGCTCATGACGATGGCGAACTTGCCTTCCATGGCCAGGCGGCGGAAGTCCTCGGGGGAGTAGGCGATGCCGACCTGGTTGGGAAAGTCGCGGACCATGCCGGTGAGAATCTTGTAACGAATTTCCTGCTGGTGGCGGGCTTCGTCGACGAAACCGGGGGTCGGCTTGTGCGGCGCGTTCGGGCCGTTCCACATCTCCGGCCAGCCGAAGATCGCCAGGGCAGCGCCGGACAGGCGTCCGCGGCCGGCCTTGACCAGATCCAACTGGCCCGGTCCGTCCTTGTCCACCTCGTTGCCGGTGGTGCCGAAGTCCAGCGGCACAGTGATCCGGCTGTCGAAGGAGAGGATGCGCTCGTGCAACTCCTCTGCGTGTTGCATGACCTTGCGCGGGTAGCCGGCGCTGCCCAGCCACTGGGTCCAGGCCAGCCAGCCGCCGGCGGCCAGCAGGACGATGAGCAGTGGCAGGCCGAGGTAAAGCGCCGTTCTTTTGCGAGTTCTAGTCATTGCCGTCCCAGTCAGGTTCGAAATCGGTGGACGCCGGTCGTTCCGCATTGCAGAGCGGGGCACCTGTCAGGGTGGGACGAGGGCAGGGACGGAAAATTTAGCGGGCCGACGAATTCGCCGGGTGCCGCCAGCGACGCCGGCTCCGGTAAATTTGCCGATGGACGGAACGTTCTAGCTGGATAAAGCGAGCTTCATGGCTGAACAGGTAGGACGATGACGGTTTCTCGACGCGGATTCATGGCGGGTTTGGCGCTCACCGGAGCGGCTGCCCTGCCGGTGGCTTACTACACACATCGTCATCTGGTCCGCCTGCGCGAAGACGAGGAGCACCCGGCCACGCCCGGCGAAGCGACGCTGGACCTGGCCGCCACCGAGGCCATGCGCCTGGGCGACCGCCTGCGCGGTATCTGGGACCTGCGCCTGCTCGGCGCCGACGCCGGCCTGCCGGGGTTACCGCTGGAGGGGTTGGAGCTGGTGCTCGACGTGGCGCCCAGGGGGCTGGGCCTGATCGGATACCTGGATACTCCGGAGCGCCTGAGAGGGCCGCAGGAACCGCGCTTCCGCCTGCTTGGCGACCTGGTCGGTGCGCGCTCCGCGCGCATCCGCTGGCGCCTGGTGGACGGCAACACCGCATCGATGACCCCGAGCTACGATTGCTCGGCGGTCTTCGACGAGGTCTGGGACAATCTGGCCAATGCCGGCGACGGCACCCTCAGCGGTCGCATTGAGCGCCTCGAGCGCTCGCCACTGCAAGCGCAGGAGGATTTCCGCTTCGTGGCGGTCAAGCGCCCGTTTCCGCTGGCTCGCGAGCGCATCGGCCTCAACGAGCGCTTGCTCGCCTGGCTGATCTCGCCGCAGCATCGCCTCTTCCACCAGCTCTGGCATGCCTCGCGGGACAAGTGGCATCGGCTTTCCGAGAAGCAGCGCAACGCCCTGCGCGGCGTCGGCTGGCAGCCCGGCCCACTGGACCGCGAACGTGACGCCCGTGGTCGTCACAAGGACCGCAATGCTTCCGGTATCGACTTCTTCTTCATGCACCGGCACATGCTGCATACCGCGCGCTCGATGCAGGACCTGCCGTCCTGGCGGCGCCTGCCGCTGCCGGGCGTACCGCTGGCCCACGACCGGGTCGGCTTCCTGCGCTACTTCGACAACCCTGACGGCTGTTCCGTCCCGCCGGCCTGGGTCGCGGTGGACGACGACGAATACACCGAGTGGCTGCGTGGGCTGAAAAGCGACGAGGGCTATCACGCCAATTTCCTGGTCTGGGAGTCGCAATACCAGGACCCGGAATACCTGGCGAAACTGACGCTCGGTCAGTTCGGCTCGGAGATGGAGCTGGGCATGCACGACTGGCTGCATATGCGCTGGGCTTCGGTGACTCGCGATCCTTCCAACGGCGCGCCGGTGATGAGCGACCGGGTACCATCGGACTTTTCCCCGCGCTGGTTCCGCCCGGAGAACGACTTCCTCGGCGACCCGTTTTCCTCCCATGTGAATCCGGTGTTCTGGTCGTTCCACGGCTGGATCGACGACCGCATCGAGGACTGGTATCGCGCCCACGAGCGTTTCCATCCTGGCGAAGTGCAGCGCCGCGAAGTGGAGGGCATCCAATGGTTCGCGCCCGGTCGATGGGTCGAGGTCGGCGATCCCTGGCTGGGTCCGGCGACCCATGGATGCGGGCTTTCGGATGTCCAGGCGAGCAGCAACTCGGTGGAGCTGGACGTGGAAACCATGAAGCTGGCTTTGCGCATCATCTTCAGCGAAGAAGATCAACTGAGCGGCTGGCTCAAGCGTGCGCCGCGGCGGCCCTGGTACGCGCGCAACCTGAAGCTGGCGCGCGACCAGCTCAGGCGCTGAACGGCGAAAGAGCGAGTAAGGATGGAGGAGGCCCGCGCAACGCGGGCCTCAGTCTTTCCGCGCGAGACCCTGGCGGTCGCTCTGCCAGCCGCCGCCGAGGGCCTTGTACAGGCCGACCGAGGCCTGCAGGCGGGCCAGTCGCAGTTGCACGGCGGCATCCTGCGCCGCGTACAGCGTGCGTTGCGTTTCGAGGACCGTCAGCAGGGTTTCCGCGCCGGCCTGGTAGCGGCTGTCGGAGAGATCGAAGGCGCGCTGCGCCTGCTCCAGCTCCTGCTGCTGCCAGTGCAGCTGGCGGTCGAGGCCGTCGATGCTGTTCAGCGAGCGTTCGGTGTCGGCAAAGGCGGTGAGGATCGCCTTGCGGTAGGTTTCCAGCAGTTCTTCCTGGCGCGCCAGGCTGCGGTCGCGCTCGGCGCGCAGGCGGCCGTGGTTGAAGATCGGGGCGAGCAGGTTGGCGCCCAGGTTGTAATAGGGGTTGCGGAAAGTGTCGGCGGCGCGGTTGGCGCCGGACGACAGCGAGGCGCTCAGGGTCAGCTTGGGGAACAGCGCCGCGCGCGCCACCTGCACGTCGGCCTGGGCCGCGGCCAGTTGCGCTTCGGCGTTGGCGATATCGGGACGGCGGCTGAGCAGTTCGCTCGGCAGGCCCGTTCCGGTCTCCGGCCAGCGCAGGCTGTCGAAAGGTCGCTCGGCCACCTGTAGCGCCTGCACCGGCTCGCCGATCAGGGTGGCCAGGGTAATCAGCGCCTCATGGGCCTGCTGCTCGAGCAGCGGCAGCTGCTTGCGCTGGCTGGCGACCAGGCTGCTCTGTTGGGCGACCTCCAGGGCGGTGGCCGAGCCCGCGGCATGGCGGGTCTCCACCAGGCGCAGGACGTGCTCGGCGTTGTCCAGGTTGAGCCTGGCGATGCGCTGCTGTTCGCGCAGCGCCAATACCTGCAGGTAGCTGTTGGCGACGCCGGAGAGCAGGGTCAGCTCTACCGTGGCGCGGTCGTACTCGCTGGCCTTGAGGCTTTCCAGGGCGCTGCGGTAGGCAGCCTGGCGACCGCCCCAGAAGTCCACTTCGTAGCTGGCGCTGAGGCCGGCGGAGAAGGAGTCGACGGCATCGTTGTCGGAGGTCGCGTCGGTACCGCTATAGCCCGAGCCGCGCAGGAGTTTCTGCCGGCTGGCGCCGAGCGTCGCATTCAGCTCCGGCAGCAACGGCGCGCCGGCGATCACCGCCGAGGCCTGGGCCTGGCGCACGCGGGCCACCGCCGCGCCGAGGTCCTGGCTGTTCAGCAGGGCGCGTTGCAGCAGGCTGTCCAGTTCCGGCGCGCCGAAGGCCTTCCACCACTGGCGGATGTCGCTGGCATCGCTGCGCCCTGCCGCCAGGTAGCGCCACTGGCTGGGCGCGGCCAGGCCGCTGTCGAGGGGCGCCGGCGTGCTGCCGCAGGCGCCGAGCAGCAGGCAGGCGGAAATCAGGGAGAGATTCTTCATGGACATATCCGTCATTGGCTGGCCAGGGCGGCCACCGGGTCCAGCTGGGCGGCCTTGCGCGCCGGCATGAAGCCGAACACCAGGCCGGTGACCAGCGCGCAACTGAAGGCGCCGACGATGGCCGACAGGGAAAAGGCCACCGCGACCTGGCCGAGCAGCAGCACGCCGCCGATGCACAGGGCCAGGGCGATCCCGGCCAGGCCGCCGACCACCGAGAGCATCGCCGCCTCGGTGAGGAACTGGCGGAGGATATCGCCCTGGCGGGCGCCAGTGGCCATGCGGATGCCGATCTCGCGGGTGCGTTCGCGCACGGTCATGAGCATGATGTTCATCACGCCGATCCCGCCTACCAGCAGGGAGATCGCGGCGATCGAGCCGAGCATCAGCGACAGGGTGTTCTGGGTCTTCGCCTCGGCCTGGATCATCGCCGCGTTGTTGGTCAGCTCGTAGTCGCGCTGGCCGCGGTGCAGGCGCAGCATCAACTGGTCGATGGCGCGTTCGGCCTGGTGCACGCGCTGGGCGTCGGCGGCGGCGATGATCACGTACTCGGGGTTGCGCGTGCCGAACAGGCGGATGCTGGCAGCGGAGTAGGGGATGGCGATGCGGTTGTCGGCATCCTTGTCGCCGGAGCTGGAGCCTTTCTCGGCGAGTACGCCGATGACCTGGAACGGCACGTTCTCGATGAGGATGTAGCGGCCGATCGGGTTGGCGCTGCCGAACAGCTTCTTGCGCACCTTGTAGCCGATCACCGCGACCGTGGTGGCGGCGTCTTCGTCGCGCTCGGTGAAGTAGCTGCCCTCGGCCACCGGCCAGTTGAGGATTTCCGGGAAGTCGGTGTTGTTGCCGCCGACGTAGGCGTGGTAGTCGATGTTGCCGTAGCGCACCACCAGCTCGCCGCCGTTCACCGGCATGACCTTCTTCACCTGGGGCAGGGTGGCGATGGCGGCGACGTCGTCGCTGCTGACGATGCCCATCGGCGCGCGCGGGTTCGGCGAGTAGCCGCTGAGATAGATGATGTTCGAGCCGAACGCGCCCATCTGCGCCATCACCTGGCGCTTGCTGCCCTCGCCGACGGCGAGCATGACCACCACCGAGGCGACGCCGATGATGATCCCGAGCAGGGTCAGCGCGGTGCGGAACCGGTTGATCCACATCACCCGCCAGGCGGCGCGCACCGCCTCCAGCAGTTCGGCGCGCCAGGCCCCCGAGGGTTCGCTGCTGCCCTCGGCGAGGCGCTGGCTGAGATCGTCGGCCTGCAGGTGACGCTCGACGCCGGCGCTCGGTTGCGCCGGGCGCTCGTCGTTGGCGCTGTCGCTGACGATCTCGCCGTCGCGCACCTCGATGATGCGCTTGGCGCGGGCGGCGACGTCGCGATCGTGGGTGATCAGGATCACCACGTGGCCCTGGCTGGCCAGCTCGTCGAGCAGCGCCATGACTTCCGCGCCGCTGTGGCTGTCGAGGGCGCCGGTGGGTTCGTCGGCGAGGATGATATGGCCGCCGTTCATCAGCGCGCGGGCGATCGACACCCGCTGCTGCTGGCCGCCGGACAACTGGTGCGGACGGTTGGCGGTGCGCTCGGCCAGGCCCAGGCGTTCGAGCAGGGCCCGCGCTCGGGTGTGCCGCTCGCTCGCCGGGATGCCGGCGTAGATCGCCGGCATCTCGACGTTTTCCTGGGCCGAGGCGGAGGGGATCAGGTGATAGCCCTGGAACACGAAGCCGAATGCCTCGCGGCGCAGCCAGGCCTGCTCGTCGCTGTCCAGTTCGGCGACGTCGTGGCCGGCGAAGTGGTAGCTGCCGGAGCTGGGCCGGTCGAGGCAGCCGAGGATGTTCATCAGGGTCGACTTGCCGGAGCCGGAGGCGCCGACGATGGCGACGAACTCGCCGGCGTGGATCGACAGCGATACGCCCTTGAGTACCTCGACTTCCGGGGTGCCATTGCCGCCGTAGCGCTTGCGGATGTCGCGCAGTTCGATCAGGGGGACGGGTTGCGTGGCGTTTTCCATCAGCTGTCGCTGCCGTCGGGAGCGGCCATCAACAGGCGGTCGCCTTCCTCCAGGCCGGCAAGCACCTGTACCCGCAGGCGGTCGCTGATGCCGGTCCTGATCTGGCGGCTCTGCGGCTTGCCATTGCTGCCGACCACCCAGGCGACCTGGCCGCCCTTGCCGTCGTCGTGAATGGCGGCGACCGGCGCGGTGAGGATGTTTTCCGCGGTGGCGGCGACGAAGAACACCTGGGCGGTCATTTCCGCCATCAGTTGGTGGTCGCCGTTGTCCACGTCGACCAGCACGGTATACAGCACCACCCGGCCGCTGCCGCTCTGCCCGCCGCTGCCGCTGGTGGGGCTGCCGCCGCCCTGGTTGCTCTGGTCCAGCGGCTTGGGCGGCACCGGGAGGATCTGCCGGACCTTGCCGGTCCAGCGCCGGCCTTCGCCGCTGAGGGTCGTGAAGTAGGCCGGCATGCCAGGCTTGACCCGGCCGATGTCGGCTTCCGAAACCTGGGCCCAGACGGTCATCGGCGACAATTTGGCGATCCGCAGGATCAACGGGGTCTGCTGCTGGGCATTGAGGGTCTGGCCTTCGCGCGCATCGACCGCCACCACCGTGCCGGACATCGGCGCGTAGATGCGGGTATAGCCGAGTTCGGCTTCGTCGCTGCGCAACGAGGCCTGGGCCTGGCGGATCTGCGCCTGGTACATCTCGATCCGTGCCTGGGTGGCGAGCATCTGCGCCTGGGCGCTCTGCACGTCCTCGGTACGCGTCGCGCCGCCGGCGGCCAGCCGCTGCTGGCGCTGGTACTGCTGGCGGGCGAGGGTGTACTGGGCACGTTGCTCGGCCAACTGGGCCTTGAGCATCTCGATCGAATAGCGGCCGGCATCGACCTTGGCCTGCTGGGTGGAGGGGTCGATCTCGACCAGCAACTGGCCTTCCGTCACATCGTCCCCGGCCTCGACGTGCAACTTGCGGATCTGCCCGGAGGCCTGGGCGCCGACGTCGACGTAGCGCCGCGGTTGCAGGGTGCCGAGCGCCGAGACGCTGCTCTCGATGCTGCCGCGGCTGACGCTCACGGTATCGAAGCTGTTGCTGCGGAACGGATAGGCCTGCCAGGCGGCCAGGGCGATCAGGGGGCTGAGGCAGACTGCGACGAGCAGTGCGCGACGAGTACTACGGGTTCGTCTCATTCGGGAATCCGGCCGGTGCGTGGAGAGACCGCCGCTGTATGTCGGGCGGGCTGGCGCTCCCAGGTATACGAAGGCGGAAGCGGATAATTTAGCGTCGGATCAGAGCTGGGCGTAACGGCTGCTGATGCGGATGCTGCCGTCGTCGCGGTGCTCGAGATCCACCGGCAGGACCTTCGGCAGGGCCTCCACCAGGTTGCGTATCTCGCGGGTGCTGTAGATGCCGCCGATGCGCAGTTCGGCGCTGGTCTTGTCGGTGAGGACCAGCGGATGCTCCAGGTAGCGGTTGATCAGCGGTAGGGCCTGAGCCAGCGGCAGGTCGTCGAGAATCAGGCGGCCTTCGCGCCAGGCCAGTGCCTGACGGGTATCGACCGCCTCGACCAGCGGTTGCAGCAGCCCGGGGTAGTAGCTGGCCTGCATGCCCGGGGTCAGGCTGCTGTCGTTGCCCGAGCCTTCGCTGCGGACCTTCACCGAGCCTTCGGTCACGGTGACGACGACGTTGTCCTGGTACTTCCAGACGTTGAAGCGGGTCCCGGTGACGGTGATCGAACCCTTGCCGGCCCTGACCACGAAGGGGTGGGCCGTATCGTGGGTGACATGGAAATAGGCCTCGCCGTTGTCCAGTACGACGCGGCGGATGTCCCTGAAGTTGGCGAAGCTGAGGTGGGTCTTGAGATCCAGTTCTACCTCGCTGCCGTCGGGGAGGGTGACGTGGCGGATATTGTCCTGCGCCGTGTAGCGTTGATAGCTGGAGGGAATCCAGCCCTGCAACCAGCCCAAGTAGGCCGAGGCGGGGAGCAGGAACAGAGCGAGCGCGGCAGCTCGCGCCTGGTTTCTCCAGTGGCGCCTGCGGGTAGTACGCGGGCGCGGCCAGGCCGGGGCGGCCGCCGGGGTGTCGGAGCGGCGGGGCAGCAATTCGCTGAGTTGCCAGATTTCTTCCATTGCTGCGTATTCGTCGGCGTGCCTCGGATCGCTCGCCAGCCAGCGACGGAACTCGGCACGCTCTTCCTCGCTACAGTCCTCGGCATGCAGGCGCATGCACCAGTGTGCGGCGTCCTGGACCAAGGTGTCGCTGTCGGCGGGGAGGGGTGTCTTCATCGAGGGTTCCGTTTGCGCCCTGTCGTCTCTGTTCGATGGCAAGGCTTTAAAGCTGGATGAGAATTATTATAAATTTAATGATTTCAGGCTGCCAACATCGCCTGTGGGGTTTCCCATTCTGTCAAGGATAGCGCTCACGCGGTAGCGAGCAGGAGTTGTCTTGGAAAACCATTATCGGGAGCTGTTGCGCTTTCTCAGCGCCAGGCTCGGAGACCGACAGGCGGCGGCCGACGTTGCTCACGACGCGTATTTGCGCGTGCTGGAACGCTCCAGTCAAGCGCGAATCGAGCATCCGCGGGCGTTCCTGTACCGGACGGCGCTCAATCTCGCGGTCGACGAGCATCGCCGCAGCCGGGTGCGCAAGGCCGAGCCCTTGCACGTCCTCGACGAGGAGGAGGGTATGTCCGAGCCTTCCCCCCAGGTACTCGAGGACCAGCGCCAGCGCCTCGACCTCTTGACCCTGGCGCTGAACGAACTGCCGCCGCTGTGCCGCGAGTCCTTCCTCCTGCGCAAGCTGGAAGGTCTTTCCCACAACGAGATAGCGGCGCACCTGAATATCTCCCGCAGTCTCGTGGAAAAGCACATCGTCAATGCGATGAGGCACTGCCGCCTGCGCATGCAAGCCTGGGAGTCCAGTTGATCCAGCGCGGTTAAATTTCGTTTCCCGGTCCTCGTTCCTAGTCAACAGACGCCCTTACGGGCCGCTCTTGACCTATCGCTCCCCGGTTTCGGGAGCCTATCCAGAGGACACTGGAAATGACCCAGGCTACAGCAACCGCCGTCGTTCACGACCTTATCGGTATCGGCTTCGGCCCCTCGAACATCGCCCTGGCGATCGCCCTTGAGGAACGCGCGAGGACCCAGGGGGAACTGCAAGTCCTGTTCCTCGACAAACAGGCCGACTATCGCTGGCACGGCAATACCCTGGTCAGCCAGAGCGAGTTGCAGATTTCCTTCCTCAAGGACCTGGTATCCCTGCGCAATCCAACCAGTCCCTATTCCTTCGTCAACTACCTGCACAAACATGGGCGCCTGGTGGACTTCATCAACCTGGGCACCTTCTACCCCTGCCGCATGGAGTTCAACGACTATCTGCGCTGGGTCGCCGGCCACTTCGCCGAGCAGAGCCGTTACGGCGAGGAAGTGCTGTCGGTCGAGCCGATGCTGGTCGAGCGCAAGGTCGAGGCGCTGCGGGTGACTTCGCGCAACGCCGAAGGCGAGGAGCTTGTGCGGACCACTCGCTCGGTGGTGGTCAGCGCCGGCGGTACGCCGCGAATTCCCCTGGCGTTCCGCCACCTGAAGGACGATGGCAGGGTCTTCCACCATTCGCAGTATCTGGAGCGCATGCTCAAGCAGCCCTGTGTCAACGGCCAGCCGATGAAAGTCGCGATCATCGGCGGCGGACAGAGTGCCGCCGAAGCCTTCATCGATCTCAACGACAGCTATCCATCGGTACAGGTCGACCTGATCCTGCGCGGTTCGGCGCTGAAGCCGGCGGACGACAGTCCGTTCGTCAACGAAGTATTCGCGCCCGAGTTCACCGACCTGATCTACAACCAGGAAGGCGCGGAGCGTGAGCGCCTGGTGCGCGAGTACCACAACACCAACTATTCAGTGGTGGATATCGACCTGATCGAGCGTATTTACGGCATCTTCTATCGCCAGAAGGTTTCCGGAGTCCCGCGCCACGCCTTCCGTAGCCTGCGCTCGGTTGAGAAGGCCACGGCAGGCGCCGAGGGTATCGAGCTGGCGCTGCGTAATACCGCCAATGGCGAACTGAGCGTGCAGCGCTACGACCTGGTAATCCTCGCCACCGGTTATGAGCGGCAGTTGCATCGTCAACTGCTGGAGCCGATGGCCGACTACCTCGGGGACTTCGAGGTCGACCGCAACTATCGTCTGATCACCGACCAGCGTTGCCAGGCGTCGATCTACATGCAGGGCTTCTGCCAGGCCAGCCATGGCCTCAGCGACACCCTGCTGTCGGTGCTGCCGGTGCGTGCCGAGGAAATCTCCGGCTCCCTGTACCAGCACCTGAAGCCCGGCGCTCCGGCCCGCGCCCTGCACGAGCACGCCCTGGCCAGCTGATCGGCGCCACGCCGCCACGCCCTGTGTTGCCCGTTTCCCCGCCAGGGGATGCCCGGCACGCAGGGCGTTTTCGTTGCATGTCCCGGCCGTTCCGGCCACCACTTTGCAGAGAAACGACATCGATGGGGATGCGTACCGTACTGACCGGCCTGGCCGGCATGCTGTTGGGTTCGATGATGCCGGTCCAGGCCGATATGCCGCGGCCGACCGGGCTGGCCGCGGACATCCGCTGGACCGCCTATGGCGTGCCGCACATCCGGGCCAAGGATGAGCGCGGCCTGGGCTATGGCATCGGCTACGCCTACGCGCGCGACAACGCCTGCCTGCTGGCCGAGGAGATCGTCACCGCGCGCGGCGAGCGGGCGCGCTATTTCGGCAGCGAGGGCAAGTCGTCGGCCGAGCTGGACAACCTGCCGTCCGACATTTTCTACGCCTGGCTCAACCAACCCGAGGCGCTGCAAGCCTTCTGGCAGGCGCAGACGCCCGCGGTGCGCCAGTTGCTCGAAGGCTACGCCGCCGGTTTCAACCGCTTCCTCCGCGAGGCCGACGGCAAGACCACCAGTTGCCTTGGCCAGCCCTGGCTGCGGGCCATCGCGACCGATGACCTGCTGCGCCTGACCCGGCGCCTGCTGGTCGAAGGCGGGGTCGGCCAGTTCGCCGACGCGCTGGTGGCCGCCGCGCCGCCCGGCACGGAGAAGGTCGCCCTGAGCGGCGAGCAGGCGTTCCAGGTCGCCGAGCAGCGGCGCCAGCGCTTCCGCCTGGAGCGCGGCAGCAACGCCATTGCCGTTGGCAGCGAACGTTCGGCGGACGGCAAGGGCATGCTCCTGGCCAACCCGCACTTCCCCTGGAACGGCGCGATGCGTTTCTACCAGATGCACCTGACCATTCCCGGCCGGCTCGACGTGATGGGAGCCTCGCTGCCCGGTCTGCCGGTGGTCAACATCGGCTTCAGCCGCCACCTGGCCTGGACCCACACGGTGGATACCTCCAGCCACTTCACCCTGTATCGCCTGGCGCTGGACCCGAAGGACCCGCGGCGCTACCTGGTCGACGGTCGTTCGCTGCCGCTGGAGGAGAAGTCCGTCGCGATCGAGGTACGCGGCGCCGACGGCAAGCTGTCGCGCGTCGAGCACAAGGTCTACCAGTCGATCTACGGCCCGCTGGTGGTCTGGCCCGGCAAGCTGGACTGGAACCGCAGCGAGGCCTATGCGCTGCGTGACGCCAACCTGGAGAACACCCGGGTACTGCAACAGTGGTACTCGATCAACCAGGCCAGCGACGTCGCCGACCTGCGCCGGCGCGTCGAGGCGCTACAGGGGATCCCCTGGGTCAACACCCTGGCCGCGGACGAGCAGGGCAACGCCCTGTACATGAACCAGTCGGTGGTGCCCTACCTGAAGCCGGAACTGATTCCCGCCTGCGCCATTCCGCAACTGGTCGCCGAAGGCCTGCCGGCCCTCCAGGGGCAGGACAGCCGCTGTGCCTGGAGCCGCGACCCGGCCGCGGCCCAGGCTGGTATAACCCCGGCGGCGCAACTGCCGGTGCTGTTGCGCAGGGACTTCGTGCAGAACTCCAACGACAGCGCCTGGCTGACCAACCCGGCGAGCCCGCTGCAGGGCTTTTCGCCCCTGGTCAGCCAGGAGAAGCCCATCGGTCCGCGGGCGCGCTACGCCCTGAGCCGGCTACAGGGCAAGCAGCCGCTGGAGGCGAAGACGCTCGAGGAAATGGTCACCGCCAACCATGTCTTCAGCGCCGACCAGGTGCTGCCGGACCTGCTCCGCCTGTGCCGCGACAACCAGGGCGAGAATTCCCTTGCCCGTGCCTGCGCGGCCCTGGCGCAGTGGGACCGTGGCGCCAACCTCGACAGCGGCAGCGGCTTCGTCTACTTCCAGCGCTTCATGCAACGCTTCGCCGAACTCGACGGCGCGTGGAAGGAACCGTTCGATGCGCAACGTCCCCTGGATACGCCGCAAGGCATCGCCCTCGACCGGCCGCAGGTGGCGACCCAGGTGCGCCAGGCGCTGGCGGACGCGGCGGCGGAGGTGGAGAAGAGTGGGATTCCCGACGGCGCGCGCTGGGGCGACCTGCAAGTGAGCACCCGTGGCCAGGAACGCATCGCGATTCCCGGCGGCGATGGCCATTTCGGGGTCTACAACGCGATCCAGAGCGTCCGCAAGGGCGACCACCTGGAGGTGGTCGGCGGCACCAGCTACATCCAGCTGGTGACCTTCCCCGAGGAAGGGCCCAAGGCTCGCGGGTTGCTGGCTTTCTCCCAGTCCAGCGATCCGCGCTCGCCGCACTACCGCGACCAGACCGAGCTGTTTTCCCGCCAGCAATGGCAGACCTTGCCGTTCAGCGACAGGCAGATCGACGCCGACCCGCAACTGCAACGGCTAAGCATTCGCGAATGATAAGCAATGCCTATCAGATCTGATGGGAAAAAAACTGACGGTTTTTCCGCGCTCGTTCGTCTTTAACCATAGAGGCGGCCCACAGGCGCCCGGTTCCAGGGAACACGTGCAGGCAGCGAGCAGGGATGCTCGGCTTCGGCGGGGACCCGCTACCCACTCGTCCACGAAAGGAGCGTCACGATGACCCATTCGCCCGTCAAACAGATGTTGAAGGAGGCCGGCCTGAAGATGAGCCTGGCCCGGCTGAAAGTGATCGATGCGCTCTGGGAAGCCTCGGGGGAGCAGGGCCGGGTGCCGATCCGCACCCTGCACCGGCGTCTCTCCGAAACCGGTACGCCGCTGTCCCTGGTGAGCATCCGCCAGGTCCTCGGGCGCCTGGTGGAAAGCGGCCTGGTGACCCTCGACGAACAGGATGTCTACAGCCCCGGCAAGGCTTCCTGGGGCGGTGCCGCCGGTTCCGCGGCGCCCGAGCGCCGCGCCGCGGCCAACGAGCAGCGGCTCTGACGCGGTATCCCTGATCTCGGGCAGCGGGTAAAGTCTGCCCCATGCTCAATCCCGACGATTTCCGTTTTCCTTCCATCGAAGCGTTGCAGGCGTTCGAAGCGGCTGCCCGGCTGGGTACCTTCGAGCGCGCCGCCGAACTCCTGTCGATCACCGGCAGCGCCGCCAGCAAGCGGGTTTCCGGTCTCGAGGGGATGCTCGGGGTGAGCCTGTTGCAGCGCGATGGCCGCTCGCTGGCGCTGACCTCCCACGGCCGCGAGTACCTCGAACAGATCGCGCCGATCCTCGCCCAGCTCGCGGCGGTTCCGCTGCATCGTCGCCAGGTCCAGCGCCAGCAGCGGCTGACCCTGCGCACGCCGCCGACCTTCGCCCGGCAGATCCTGATTCCGCGCCTGGCGTCCTTCGCCGAGGCCTGTCCGGAAATCGAGCTGGAGATTCTCCTGTCGAGTCCTTCGGACGGCCAGGACCTGCCGCTGGCCGATGTCGAGGTGCGCGGCGACAGCCATGGCGTGGCGGCCGGCGAGCGGCTGCTGGAGGAGCGCGTGCTACCGATGGCCGCGCCGGGGCTGCTGCTCGGCCTGCCGCGGCCCTGGACGCCAGCCATGCTCGCCGGCCTGCCGTTGCTGCGCTCGCCGCTGGAGCCCTGGCAGCCGTGGTTCCGCGTGGCCGGGCTGGACTGGCCGGAGCCCTGCGCCGGGCCGCGCCTGCTCGATTTGGGCATGACCCTGGAAGCCGCCGCCAACGGCCAGGGCGTGGCCCTCGCGCGACCCTCGCTGGCGCGCGCCTGGCTTGCCGAGGGGCGGCTGGTGGTGCTGTTCCCGCTGCGTTCGGCGCCCACCCACCATTACCACCTGCGCAGCCACCAGGCCTCGCCGGCCAGCCAGCGTTTCGCCGCCTGGCTGGCGGCGATCTGCCGCGAGGCGGTGGTCCAGGGCAGGGAATTCCTTCCGGCGGCGGACGACTGAAACGGCGGAATTTCCTTCCGCCGATGCCGACAATTATTCCGCCTGCGGCGGTACGTCGCGCTCTACCATCCAGCCACCCCCGAAGGAGTGGACTGCATGAGCGTCATCACCGATATCGAAGACCTGCGCCGCCTGGCGCGCAAGCGCGTGCCGCGGATGTTCTACGACTACGCCGACTCCGGTTCCTGGAGCGAAGGCACCTACCGCGCCAACCAGGACGACTTCGCCGCGATCAAGCTGCGCCAGCGGGTCGCGCGGAATATCGAGAACCGCTCGCTGCGCACCCGCATGCTCGGCCAGGAGATGGCCATGCCGGTGGCCATCGCGCCCACCGGGCTGGCCGGCATGCAGCATGCCGACGGCGAGATCCTCGCCGCCCGCGCCGCCGCCGAGTTCGGCGTGCGCTACACCCTGTCGACCATGAGCATCTGTTCCCTGGAGGACATCGCCACGGAAGTCGGCCAGCCGTTCTGGTTCCAGCTCTACGTGATGCGCGACCGCGATTTCATCGAACGCCTGATCGACCGTGCCAAGGCCGCCGGCTGCGACGCGCTGGTGCTGACCCTCGACCTGCAGATCATCGGCCAGCGCCACAAGGACCTGAAGAACGGTCTCTCGGCGCCGCCGCGGCCGACCCTGGCCAACCTGCTGAACATCGCCACCAAGCCGCGCTGGGCGCTGGGCATGCTCGGCACCCGGCGTCGCGGTTTCGGCAACATCGTCGGTCACGTCAAGGGCGTCGACGACATGGGCTCGCTGTCCGAGTGGACCGCCCGCCAGTTCGACCCGCGGCTGAACTGGGGCGACGTCGAATGGATCAAGCGCCTCTGGGGCGGCAAGCTGGTGCTCAAGGGCATTCTCGATGCCGAGGATGCGCGGCTGGCCGCCGACTCCGGCGCCGATGCGCTGGTCGTCAGCAACCATGGCGGACGCCAACTGGATGGCGCGCCCTCGACCATCAGCGCGCTGCCGGCGATCGTCGAGGCGGTGGGCGAGCGCATCGAGGTCTGGCTCGACAGCGGCATCCGTTCCGGGCAGGACGTGCTCAAGGCCATCGCCCTCGGTGCGCGCGGGACCATGATCGGCCGTCCCTATCTCTACGGGCTGGGCGCGCTGGGGCAGGCCGGAGTGACGCGGGCGCTGGAGATCATAGCCCGCGAGCTGGACCTGACCATGGCCTTCTGCGGCCATACCGACATCCGCGAGGTCGGCCGGGACATCCTGTTGCCGGGAAGCTATCCGCGATAGCCGCGAACAGCGAATGGAAGGGAAGGGAAGGGAAGAGCGCAAGCCGCGCGGCTCGACGGCCGCGCGGCAAACAGGATCAGGCGGCGGAACTCCAGCGCAGGACGATGCTGCCGTCGCGCTGCGGGTCGAGCAGCCACTGGTTGGAACGGTCGAAGCTTTCCAGCAGGTGGGCCCAGTCGCCCTCGTCTTCGCCGGGCAATCGGGAAATGCAGGCCTGGCAGGCCTGTTGCGCGGCCGGGGCGTGGATGATGCGCTGGATGCGGGTGTTCAGCAGGTCATAGGCCGTGGGCAGGGCGGGGATCGATGCAGTGTGGTTCATGGGTGCCTCCGCTTGCTTTCTCGGTTATGGGTGGGTGGATAAAGGAACCCTCGGTTCCGGCGAGATACCTTTGTAGCGGAACTCGTGTGAAGAAAGTATTGCAACGTTGTCGCAGGGGCACGCCGCAGGGATGTACGGCTCTTGGCAACGGCTCTGGCGGTAGGCGACACTGCGTCGCGAGGAAAATCGTTGCGCATTGTTTCAATGCGCGGAAAGGCGTTTTTCCAGGGATGGGCTTTGACCGGCACCCAGTGCAAGGCAAGGTGACCGGTACTTCTCGACGGATACGACTGCATGGCGTTAGAACCTTCCGATGTTTTGCTCGAATCGGTGTTTTGTCAGCTGGATGCCGACACCCCGCGTTCCCTCCATGATCTCAAGGGCGACCCCAGGGCCAACCTGCTGGCGATCCGCCTGCTGTTCCGCCAGGGCCGCATCACCGGCGTGCTGCTGGACGACCCCAGCGGTGCCGAGGACCAGCATGGGCCGTTGATCTACCACGCCGAGCGCCTGCGCGTGCGGCGCGGCTAACGCCGTTTCCCCACTCCTCGTCGCTCGCTTTCCGGCGAGCGGCGAGGAGCGGGCCACCGGGAATGCTGCCTCGCCCGGGCGATTCCCGCCCGGCTTGGGTATCGTTGAATTCCATTCAACGATACGTTCAGTTTTGCCAGGTTATGCGCCGCAGTCCTCTCGCCAATAATCTCCCTTCAGTCCGATGAGAGACTCGCCGCGCCCATGGGGGGCGGCGCAGTCGCCGTGCGACTCCATAACCAGAAACCAGAAAAGGCGTGCACCGATGATTACCCTGAACCTCAATGGCAAGGATCATCAGCTCGATGTCACCGAGGATATGCCCTTGCTCTGGGCTATCCGCGACGTCGTCGGCTATACCGGGACCAAGTTCGGCTGCGGCATGGGCCTGTGCGGCTCCTGCACCATCCATATCGACGGCCAGGCCACCCGTTCCTGCATCACGCCGGTGAGCCTGGCGCAGGGCAGGAAGGTCACCACCATCGACCACCTGCACACCGACAAGGTCGGCGAAGTCGTCCAGCAGGCCTGGCTGGACATCGGCGTGGCGCAGTGCGGCTACTGCCAGGGCGGGCAGATCATGTCGGCCACGGCGTTGCTGAAGAGCAACCGCGCGCCCAGCGACGAGCAGATCGAGGCGGCCATGGCCGGCAACATCTGCCGCTGCGGCACCTACAACCGGATCAAGACGGCGATCCACAACGCCTCCGCCAAGTTGCAGGAGGCCAAGGCATGAAGCGCTCGTACCCCGACGATCTGGTCATCGGCAATCTCAGCCGCCGCGGTTTCCTCAAGGGCGTCGGCGCCACCGGCGTGCTGCTGGTGGCTGCCAACTGGGGCTGGCGCGACGCCCTGGCCGCCGAGAAGAAGGCCTTCGGCGCCGACGCCATGCCCCACGGCTGGGTGGACAACCCGAAGATCTACGTGAGCATCGACCGGGACGGCACGGTCGGCATCGTCTGCAACCGCTCGGAAATGGGCCAGGGCGTGCGCACCAGCCTGGCGATGGTGGTGGCCGACGAGCTGGAGGCCGACTGGAGCCGGGTCAAGGTGATCCAGGCGCCCGGCGACGAAGCGCGCTACGGCAACCAGGACACCGATGGCTCGCGCAGCATGCGCCATTGGTTCGAACCCATGCGCCGCTGCGGTGCGGCGGCGCGACAGATGCTCGAACAGGCCGCGGCCAACCAGTGGAAGGTCCCGCTGGGCGAGTGCCGCGCCGAACAGAACAAGGTGCTGCATGCGCCCAGCGGCCGTTCGCTGTCCTTCGGCGAACTGGCCGAGGCCGCCGCGGGTCTCGAAGTGCCGGCGCGCGACAAGCTGCTGCTGAAGAAGCCCGAGCAGTTCCGCTACATCGGCAAGGACGTGGCGCGCGCCATCGACGGCGCCGATATCGTCAATGGCCGCGCCGGCTTCGGCTTCGACGCGCGCTTCGACGACATGCTCTACGCCGTGGTCGCCCGGCCGCCTGTCTACGGCGGCAAGCTCAAGCGCTACGACGCCGCCGCGGCGCTGAAGGTGCCGGGGGTGGTCAAGGTGATCGAGATCGAGGGCCGGCCGATCCCGTCCGAGTTCCAGCCGCTGGGCGGGGTCGCCGTGGTGGCGCAGAACACCTGGGCGGCGATCAAGGGGCGCGAGGCGCTGGTGGTCGAGTGGGACGCCGGGGTCAACGGCGGCTACGACTCGGTGGCCTACCGCAAGCAACTGGAAGAGGCCGCGCGCAAGCCGGGCAAGGTGGTGCGCGACAGCGGCGATGCCGCGGCGCTGTTCGCCAGGGGCGGGGATATCGTTGAGGCCGAGTACTACCTGCCGCACCTGGCCCAGGCGCCGATGGAACCGCCGGTCTCCACCGCCTGGTACAAGGACGGCGCCTGCGAGGTCTGGGCCCCGACCCAGGCGCCGCAAGTGACCCGCGAGCGCATCGCCGAGCGCCTGAAACTGCCGTTCGACAAGGTCACGGTCAACGTGACCCTGCTCGGCGGCGGTTTCGGCCGCAAGTCCAAGCCCGACTTCGTGCTGGAAGCGGCGATCCTGGCCAAGGCGTTCCCCGGTCGCCACCTGCGCGTGCAGTGGACCCGCGAGGACGACCTGCATTTCTCCTATTTCCACACGGTCTCGGTGGAGCGCCTGCAGGCCGTGCTCGGCGCCGACGGGCTGCCGCAGGCTTGGCTGCATCGCTCGGTGGCGCCGAGCATCACCGCACTGTTCGGCCCGGACAGCAAGCACCAGGGCGCCTTCGAACTGGGCATGGGCCTGACCAACCTGCCGTTCGCCATCCCCAACGTGCGCCTGGAGAACCCCGAGGCCCCGGCGCACACCCGGGTCGGCTGGTTCCGCTCGGTCTCCAACATCCCCCACGCCTTCGCCATCCAGAGCTTCGTCGGCGAACTGGCGGCGAAGGCCGGCCAGGACCCGAAGGACTACCTGCTCAAGCTGCTCGGCCCGGCGCGGCGGATCGACACCGCCGAACTCGGCGACAGCTGGAACTACGGCGAGTCGCCGGAGCGCTACCCACTCGATGTCGGCCGCCTGCGCGGGGTGATCGAGGAGGCGGCGCGCCAGTCCGGCTGGGGCGGCGAGCTGCCCAGGGGCAGGGCGCGGGGAATCGCCGCGCACTACAGCTTCGTCACCTACGTGGCGGTGGTGATCGAGGTGGAGGTGAAGGACGACGGCGCGCTGCTGGTGCACAAGGCCACCATCGCCGCCGACTGCGGTCCGCAGATCAACCCCGAGCGCATCCGCTCGCAGCTCGAAGGCGCCTGCGTGATGGGCCTGGGCCTGGCGGCGCTGGGCGAGATCAGCTTCAAGGATGGCAAGGTCCAGCAGGACAACTTCCACCAGTACGAGCTGGCGCGCATGCCGCTGGCGCCCAAGGCGGTGTCGGTGCATCTGCTCAAGCCGGATGGCGACCTGCCGTTGGGCGGGGTCGGCGAGCCCGGCGTGCCGCCGATAGCGCCGGCGCTGTGCAACGCGATCTTCGCCGCCACCGGCAAGCGCATCCGCGAGTTGCCGATCCGCAATCAGTTGCAGGGGTGGCGGAAGGCCTAGGTCCTTCGTCCTGGTCGTCGCCTGCGTGAGTTCGCGCGAGCGCAGGCGATGGATCAGGTTCTACGCGGAAGTCGTTGTCGAAGAAGAGTTTTCCGTGCCGTCGTCCTTCCCTGGCAGAGGCCTGTCGGCGGATAACGCGGGTGGCCTCGTTCGCCCTGCGCAGCGAAGGCGGCAAGCGGACGCCAGGGCGGACAACGGGTAGCGTTATGCGCCGCCTTGTCGTCTCAACTTAAAGTGAATTCTAGTATTTTATTTATCTTATTAATCAATAGGATAAATCGTTCATTAAAAGTATTTTATAAGAAGTGGGAGTCTTCCCAGCCGCTCCAGGCCGCCTGCTTGCCGTCGAAACCTGATAGGCAATTCTCCAGGATCGACGACCCCGCGTCGTCCGTGCGCGAGGCCGTCATGGCGGTTCAGTAGATCGGCAGGTCCGGTTCGGGCAGGGCGACGATGTCGTTCGCCGTCAGCCCCAGCAGGCTCATCAGCGCCGGGTCGCGCAACGGCGACTCGCCGCGTACCGGGCCGAAGATTTGCGCCATGTGCCTGCGCAGGCTGGCCACCCGTTGGCGATCGGCCATCCAGCGGGTGAAATCGTGCACGTCGACGTTCTTCAGCGACTCCAGTGGCGGCAGCCCAGGCGCTTCGCCGACGTCGGCGCGGGCGCGCCAGCCGCCGTAGCTGGACTGGAACTCGGCCGAGCCCAGGTAGGACAGTAGCAGCTTGGCCGTGGCCGGATGACGGGCGGCCTTGAAGATCGCCGCGCGCTGGTTCCAGACGATGAACGGCTCGTCGGTCGGGATGAAGTAGCCGGCCGGCGTATCGCTGTCGGTCGCATAGCCGGTCAGGTTGCCCAGCGAACCGATGGAGTCGGTGCCCACCGAGGCCGCCGGCGCCGCCGTGCCGCGCAGGAAGTTCGGCTTCTGCGCCGCCAGGGCGCGCAGGAAACCGCTGCCGTAGCGCCGTTCCAGCTTGTCGTAGACGTACAGCACCGCATCGTCGTCATGGGGATAGGTCAGCACCAGCTTGCCCTTGAAGGCCGGCTTCAGGTAATCGGCGAAGCGCGTCGGATAGCGCTCCGCTGGCAGCCGGACGGAAGCGTAGGTCGGCACGAAGGCGTTGTTGTAGGCCGTGACATAGGCGCCGTCGGGATCGGCGTAGCCTTTCTTCTGCCGGGCGAAGCCGACCGGCTTGTAGCGCAGCAGCACGTCGCGGGCCTTCCATCTGTCGAAATCGAAGGTGGTTTGCAGCATCGCCACGTCCGGCGTCAGGGTGCCGGCGGCGAGTTCCTGGTCGATGCGCAGGTCGTGGAACTTGGAGAGGTCCACCGTGACGTCCAGGGTCACGCCGGGAAAGCGGCTCTCGAAGGCCGTCTTCAACCAGTCCATCTGGTTCGGCGCGTCGCCGCCGGCCCAGAGCACCACCTTGCCGCCTTCGCCCCGTGCGCGGGCGTAGAGCGAAGCGAGCCTGTCGGTCTCGCCGGGAATGACCAGGGTCGCCCCCGCGGTTTCCGGCCCTAGAGCTGGCTTTCGTGGCAATTTTCCCGCCGTTTCGCTGGCGAACGAAGAAGATGCGAAGACCAGAACCCATGCCGCCATCAGCGGCTTCACCCTGTCGATCATGTGCCGTTCCTCTGCTGAAAACGAGCGTCGCCGCTCCCGGTGAGGCCGGCGCGCAGGCGCGCCCCTCATGGATGGGACTGGTCCGCCGCGACGGGCTTCAGCGCCGCGAGGAGACTTCGCGGAAAATCGCGGCAGACTTCTCGTTTCGGCATTCTCGGATGCTTGCGCGGGAACTCCGGGTACGGCCGCGTGGAACCTGCCTAGAAACCGGCCTTCACCGCCAGCGCCGCGGCGGCCGTCCGCGTGTTCACTTCCAGGGCGCGCAGCAGCGAGGAAACGTGCACGCGCACGGTGAACGGAGAGATCGACAGCGCGCGGCCGATTTCCTTGTTCGACAGGCCATCGGCGATCAGCCGCAGTACCGCTTGCTGCCGTGGGGTCAGGGCGTCCAGGAGGGCGCGTTGCCGACTGCCGGCGCTCGACCCGCCGCGCAGGCGCACCACCGGTTCGCCGCTGCCGAGCGTCTGCAACGCCGTGCCGATCTCCCCGGCCTCCAGGGATTTGCCGAGGTAGCCGTCGGCGCCGGCGGCCAGCACCTCGTCCACCAGACGCGGGTCGTCGAGCATCGAGACGATGACGATTGCGCTGTGCCGATAGGCGCGACGCAAGCGCTCGATGGACTGGGAGGCGGCGAAGCCGGGAAGCAGCAGGTCGAGGACGAAGAGGGCGGGAGGTTCCGGCGAGACGCTCGAGGCCAGGCGCAGCACCTCGTCGAAGCTGCCCGCTTCGCTTACGGCGGCTTGCGGGAGGTAGCGGCGGACGACCCGTCTCAGGCCATCGCGGAACAGGGGATAGTCATCGGCGACGATGACCCGTGCGGGGAGGCTTCTTGTGCTAGGCATTGTCGTCCCGTCCATGGGGGCGGCCAGGGTACTGCAACCCCTGCATCGACCGGCCGCGGGCCGGCCGGCGAGGGCGCTGCGGGCACCGTTCGATCCGCCGAAAATCCTTTTTCGTCGATCCCTGTCGCGGGGCTCCGCCCCGCATCACAGCGGAATTCTAGCGCCGCTGGCGACACGCATGTCGGGCATTCGTCAGAAAAACAGCAAGCCAGCCCCACGGCGAGCGCGATGGGCTGGTCTATCCTGCTACAACGCCATCGCGCTCGGGAGGACGGCATGGGCTGCCCGCAGGTCTGCGCCGGCGCCACCCTGCAATGCAGCTTCGGGGCGGCGCCGACGGTGCTCAACGTGTTGCCGCAGAACCGCACCCTGACCAGCGGGATGCCGGCGGCGAACATCATGGACCACATCCCGCTGCTGAACATTCCCACCTTCGGTCTCTGCCAGAGTCCGGCCAACCCCGTGGTGGCCGCCGCCACCGCCGCCGCCCTCGGCGTACTGACGCCGATGCCGTGCATTCCCGCCACCGCCAGCCCGTGGATCCCCGGCGGCCCGCCGACCCTGCTGCTGGGCGGGATGCCCGCGCTGGACGCCAATGGCACGCTGATCTGCACCTGGGGCGGGGTGATCAAGATCAGCGTGCCGGGACAGGTGCAGATGCTGATTCCCTGAGCGCCGCCTGGCCGATGCGCGCCTAGGGCTCCGCCAGCCTGGTCCACCACCAGCGCCAGCGCGCCATGGGCTTGCCCTCGCTGTCCAGCGGCCGGCCGTCGTCGGCGAACGGCTGGGCGCCGTCCAGTAGCTGGCCGTTCAGGTAGCGTCCGTCGAAGGCCAGTTGGCCATTGCCATGGAAGCGTTGGTAGACCCCGTCGCGTACGCCGTCGCGGTAATGCTCGCGCTCGGCCACCTGGCCGTTGGCGAAATAGTTGAACGCTTCGCCGTGGAGCAGCCCGTTGCGGTAGTGCGCCTTGCGCTGCAACCAGCCTTCCGCGGCATGGAAACTGGCCGGCCCGTGCAGCTTGCCGTCGACGAAGGCGAGTTGCGCGGAGACCTTGCCGTTGGGATGGAACAGGGTGCTGGCGCCGTGCAACTGGCCCTGCCGGTAGCCGAGGCTGGCCTGCGGCCTGTCGTGCTCGTCGATGCGCAACGGGCCTTCCAGGCTGCCGTCGAGCAGGTTGCCGGCGAGATGGCTGTCGCCACGAACCAGGTCGAGCTTGCCGGATGCCGCCATGCGCTTCTCCTCAGTTGACCTTTACCAGGCCGCCCTTGATGGTCAGCATGCCGCCGCCGTCCACCGTCTGTTCGGCGCCGGCCTTGTTGGTCAGGCTGACGCCGGCATCGTTGGTCAGGCTGGTGCCGGCCTTGTTGGTGAGGGAGGTGCCGGCCTGGTTGGTCAGCGACGTCCCGGCCTTGCTGGTCAGCGAGGTGCCAGCCTGGGCGGCGAGGTCGGCGTCGCTCTTCAGGGTCAGGCTGCCGCCGCTCTGCAGGGCGAGGGTGCCGCTGACCTTGATGGTCAGGTTGCCGTCCACCGTCAGCTCGAAGTTGCCTCTGACCTTGTGGCTGTAGTTGCCGCCGGTGCTGTGGGTCTGGTCGGCGCCCACCGTCACCGTGCGCGTGTCCTTCACATCCAGACTGTCGCTGCCGGTCTGGATGGTCACCGTGCGCTTGCCTTTCTCCAGGGTGACGGTCTCGTCGCCTTCCTTCACCGTGCGGGTGCGGGCGTTCTGCACCGTCAGGGTCTCGTCGTGGCCGATGCTGGCGGTGCTGTCGTTGAGCACGTTGACGTTGAGGTCCTTCTGCGCCTGGAGGAAGACTTCCTCGGCGTCCTTCTTGTCCTCGAAGCGCAGCTCGTTGAAACCGCCGCCGCCCTTCGACGAGTTGGTCTTGATCCCGGACTGCGTCTGGTTGTCCGGCAGCGCGTAGGGCAGGGCGTTGTCGCCGTTGTAGACGCAGCCGGTGACCAGCGGGCGGTCCGGGTCGCCGTCGATGAAGGTGACGATCACTTCCTGGCCGATGCGCGGCACGAACTGCATGCCGAAGCCCTTGCCGCTCCAGGGCAGCACCACGCGCACCCAGCAGGAGGAGGTCTCGTCGTTCTTGCCGTCGCGGTCCCAGGGGAACTGGATCTTGATCCGGCCGTACTGGTCGGTCCAGATCTCCTCGCCGGCCTTGCCCACCACCAGGGCGGTCTGGGTGTGCATGCGCGGCTTGGGCGTGACCCGCGCGGGGCGGTAGGCGGTGGCCTTGGGGATCGCCTCGAAGCGGTTGCGGTAGTGCGCGTGACTGGCGTCATGGGTGACCGAGGTCAGCACCCAGTCGATATTCAGCGAATCGTCGTCATGCCCGCTGAGGGTGAACCAGTGGCCGGGCACCAGCCAGCGGCAGTCGCTCTCGCCGATCAGGCGCGTCTCCTGGCTGCGCAGGCCGTCGATGCGTTGCTTGGTCAGGCTGTCGCCCTGGGCCTTGGCGGTGTAGCCGCCGGGGTGCTGGTAGACGCCGGCGGCGCCGGAAACCGCCTCGGCCTGGGAGTACAGCGAGGTGCCCGGGGTGGTGAACTCGTAGTCGGTGGCGCTGTAGGTCCCGGATACCGCCTGGAGGCTGTACTGCGCCGAACGCACGCCCTGCAACTCGCGCACGCCGATTCCTTGGCCCAGGTAGGCCACTTGCGGGCCGTTGGGAATCGGCGGGAAGGCGTCGTTGCTGTCGGCCAGCACCAGGGTGTGCTTGCCGGCGGCATGGGTGAAGAACCAGAAGATGCCGTCTTCCTCCAGCAGCCGCGAAACGAAGGCGAGATCGCTCTCTCCGTACTGCACGCAGTATTCGCGGGGCTGGTAGCTGCCGCTGAGCTGCAACTGGTAGTCGCTGAAGCCGTGCTGGTCGAAGACCTGGGTGACGATGTCGCTGGTGGCCAGGTTCTGGAACACCCGGTTGTTGCTGGCCAGCGTCAGCCACCAGAGCCAGGGGCGCAACAGCACCTGGTAGCGCTCGGCGCTGGCATCGCCGGGGAGTTGGCGGATCTCCGCGACCAGGCCGTCGAGCGGACGCTGGTCGGCGTCGTTGTGCAGGGTGGCGGTGAGATGGGTGGCGATTGCGCCGTCCAGGGCTAAGGGGCTGGCGCTGTAGCCCAGCAGTTCCCAACCGGGCAGTGCGTTCAGGCGTTCTTCCCCGGCCAGACGCTCCGGGAACAGGGCTGCCAGCGCCGAGGCGGTCAGGGAGAGGCTGGTAGTGCTATCGGTGGGACGGGGCATCTGGGTCCCTCGTTTCTGTCGGGACAGCGGCGACGACTACATGTAACTGATGCGTTTGCCGATGGCCTTCCTGTTCTCTGGGTCGCTTCCGGGCACCTGCTGGCAGGCATAGCTCCACCATTCCTTGCGTAGGGCATTTTCCGACAATGGTGCTTCGTCCCAGGGGCCGAGGCCGACGCAGCGGTATTCGAACAGTACCGTGGAGTAGTGGTTGTCGTCGTAGCCGGGTTGTGCGCCTCGGCAACTGTAGTAGGCATGCAGCAGCTCATGAGCCAGGCCGATTGCCGGAGGACGTATCCGGTTCAGCGGGTTGGTCGCTGTGGGATTCCATCTCACATGGGCGGAACAGCCAGCCGAAGGCGGCGAAACGTCCTTAAGGGCAACTATGGTCGCAAGCCGCGCATGGTTCTGCTGGGCATCGCTGAGGCGGTGGGGTAGCGGCTGTCCGGCAAGCCAGGCCGCTACTTCGTGGTTGGTGATGGCGATGTTGTGGGCGGAGATACCGAAATGACCGCTGTAGCTCTGCTCATTGAAATAGCCTTCATTGCTGTCGCTCCAGCGGAAGTAGCGGTGGTCGAACAGCAGCATCCAGCGGTTGGCATACTGGCGGGCGCGCTCTAGATAGCCGTAAAGGCCACCACCGTTGCCCGGCACGCCGTCCAGGGCCCAATGCGGCGAACTGTTGATGACATAGGTCAGCCACTGGGTCTGCGCCTGCGGAGCGATGCCTGTCTGATTGAGCGCGATCTGGGTCTGGGGGCCGGGACCGGTTCCTACGATGATTTCTCTGGCGACCTGATTGAGCGCCATGGGCTGATTGGTGGACTGGACATTGTTGCCCAGCGACGAGGGGGTGATGTCGACGAAATTGTTCGTCGTGTAGAGGTTCCAGAGCAGCGATGCGCCCGTCGGCGTAGCGTTTATGTAGTTCAGCGCGCGATACACCTGTCCCTTGAAGGCGGAGGGATACGGGCTTTCCTCGTAGAAGCCGGTGGCTTCGTTGAGCACCTCCCAATCGCTGTCCTGGGTCAGCACGGCGATTCCGGGTGGGGTCGCATGATACAGGCCGTTCGTGGGGCGCCAGTATTCGATGGTTCGGGGCATGACGGCAGTCCTCGAAGGTGGGGCAGTTCGGCGGGCGTTCAGCGTCGGTAGAACACCAGCCCGGTGGGTGCGAAGAGGAAGATGGTGTTGTCGGGGGCGCCGTCGTAGCCGTCATCGCTGGAGACGACGATAGTACGTGGTCCGTTCTGGGCGAGCTGGCGGTAGCCGGCGCGGCAGCGCGTACAGGGTGCGACGCTCTGGCGCACGATGATGTTGCCAACGATGGCGTTGATGCGACCGACCAGGGCATCGTTGAACAGTGTGTTCTCGTAGCAAACGGCGGAGCCGGCTTTCTGACCGACGAACTGGCTGGTGATGGTCAGAGACGCGCCACCGGGCACGTATTGGGCGATGTGGAAGGAAATACCGTCGGACACACCACCGCGCCTGGTCCTCGGGGCCTCGGTCAGACGTAGGGCGTCGGCAGCGTTCATCATGGCGGTCAGCGTCGCGCCGTTGGGCATTCCGGTCCTTCCACGTCGGTCGTGATCGACGCCGGGACCGACCAGGGTCGGGATGTCTATGGCTTTTCCGGCTACCGTGTTTATTCCGCAAAGATCGTTCCAGTTCATGAATTCGTCCGCTGTTCTCTAGCCGATACGTTCTCCATCGGAAACGGGCGGATGCCGCGATGCCTCGGGACGCTCATTCGAGTACCCACTCCGCCAACTTCCCCGTCACCTGCGCCATCAGCACGTTCTCGATATCCCGCGCGCCCGCCGCGCTGCACTTGGCGAGCACGGCCTTGACGATGGCTGGGTCGAAGTCGAACTGTTTGCCGGTAGCGGCCTTGTAGCGTTCCCGCAGTTTTTCCAGCTTGGCCACGACGATGCCTTCCAGGGTGGCTTCCTCCAGCGGCCGGTAAGGCACCACGGTCATGCGCGCGAGGAACGCCGGGCGGAAGGTTTGCAGCAGGACTTTGCGCAGGCGCTCGTCGAAGGCCGGGGTGGCGACCTGTTCGGCCGGGCTGTCCAGCAGCAGTTCGGCGCCGACGTTGCTGGTGGCGAGGATCACGGTGTTCCTGAAGTCCACCACCAGGCCGGTGCCGTCTTCCATCACGCCCTTGTCGAACACGTTGTAGAAGGCTTCCAGCACGTCCGGATGGGCTTTCTCGATCTCGTCCAGCAGCACCACCGAATAGGGCTTGCGGCGCACCGCTTCGGTGAGCACGCCGCCGCTGCCGTAGCCGACGTAGCCGGGGGGGGCGCCCTTGAGCTGGCTGACGGTGTGGGCCTCCTGGTACTCGGAGAGGTTGATGCTGATCAGGTTGCGTTCGCCGCCGTAGAGGGCGTCGGCCAGGGCGTAGGCGGTCTCGGTCTTGCCCACGCCGGTGGGGCCGGGCAGGAGGAATACGCCGACCGGCTTGGCCGGGTCGCTGAGTCCGGCGCGATAGGCCTGGATGCGCTGGGCGATGGCGCCCAGGGCGGCCTCCTGGCCCATCACCCGCTGGCCCATTCGTTGCGCCAGGGAACGGATGGCGTGGGCTTCGTCGGCGAGCATCTTGCCCACCGGGATGCCGGTCCAGCCGGCGATCACCGCGGCCACGGTACGCGAGTCCACCTGCTCGGGAACCAGCGGGTCGTCCTGGCGGATGGCTTCGAGGCCGGCCGCCAGGCGCGCCAGTTCGGCGGCCAGGTGGTCGATGCGACCGTCCAGTTCCTCGTCGGGCTTGGCCGCGTCGGCGCTTTCGCTGAGGGCCAGCAGTTCGCGGCGGGTGTCGAGCAGTTCGCGCACCGCTTCGCGTTCCTCGTCCCAGCGGGTCTCCAGCTCGCGGATGGTCCGGCGGTTATCGCCCGACTCGCTTTCCAGGGCGGTGATACGCGCGCTGTGGTCGAGGCCGGTGGCCTGTTCCCGGCGCAGCCGCTGCAATTCCTCTTCCAGCGCCTGCTCGCGATGGCGCAGGCTTTCCAGCGGCGGCGGCACGTCGTGCTGGCCGAGGGCGACCCGCGCGCAGGCGGTGTCGAGCACGCTGATCGCCTTGTCCGGCAACTGGCGGCCGGAGATGTAGCGATGCGACAGCTTCACCGCATCGACGATGGCCGCGTCCATGATCTGCACGCCGTGATGCAGTTCCAGCTTGCCGGCGACGCCGCGCAGCATCTCCACGGCGGTGGCCTCGTCCGGCTCCTCGACCTGGACCAACTGGAAGCGCCGGGTCAGCGCCGGGTCCTTCTCGAAGTATTTCTTGTATTCCAGCCAGGTGGTGGCCGCCAGGGTGCGCAACTCGCCGCGCGCCAGGGCCGGCTTGAGCAGGTTGGCGGCGTCGCTGCCGCCTTCCGCGCCGCCGGCGCCGATCAGCGTGTGCGCCTCGTCGATGAACAGGATGATCGGCTGCGCGCTGTTGCGCACGGCGTCGATCACGCCCTTGAGGCGCTGCTCGAACTCGCCCTTCATGCTGGCGCCGGCCTGCAACAGGCCGAGGTCGAGCACTCGCAGGATCACCTCCTGCAACGACGGCGGCACCTCGCCGGCGGCGATGCGCAGGGCCAGGCCCTCGACCACCGCGGTCTTGCCGACGCCCGGCGCGCCGACCAGGATCGGGTTGTTCTGCCGCCGGCGCAGGAGGATGTCGACGCACTGGCGGATCTCCCCGTCGCGCCCGACTATGGGGTCGATGCGCCCGGCGCGGGCTTCGGCGGTGAGGTCCTGGGTGTACTGGTCGAGCAGCGGGTCCTGGGCGCTTTTCGGCTTGTCGCCGCCTGCCGCCGGGCGGTTCGGCGCGGCCGGCTGTTCGCGGGAGGTCTGGATCCACTCCAGCAGGTTGGCCTGCAAGGCCTCGTGGGGAATCCGCAGCAGCGACGACGCGCTGTTCAGCAGCAGGGCGCGGCGCTCCTCGCGGTCGAGCAGGGCGAGCAGCAGCAGGCCGGAACGGATCTGCGCCTGGCCGAGCACGCTGGCGTGGACCACGGCGTCTTCGAGCAGGCCGATGGTGTGCGCGGACAGCGCCGGAGTGCGGGTATTGCCGGCCTTGAACAGCTCCAGCGACAGGTTGATCTCGGCGACCAGGGCGTCGCGCTCCAGGCCGAAGCGCGGCAGCAGGCAGGCGAAGTCGCCGCCGTCGATGTCCAGCAGTTCCAGCAGCAGGTGCTCGATCTCTACGTAATGATGGGTGCGTTGCAGGCAGCGTTGCGCGGCGCGCTCCAGGGCGCGGCGACAGTCCGGGTTGAGGCGGCCGATCAGGGCGGCGAGTTCCATTTCAGGCTACCTCCGGCTGCCGCAGGTCGAGATCGATGCGCTGCCGCTGGCTGTCTTCGACGCGCCGCAGGCCGGTGTTCCAGCTCAGCCTGGGCGGTGCACCGCGCTCCAGGCGCAGCGGCGCGCCGCCGCTCACCAGTAGGCTCAGGCGACAATCCAGGTCGGGGCCGAAGTACAGCGCGGCGAGGCTGGCCAACTGGCCATGGGCGTCGCCGTCGGGGAAGAAGCGGGCGGCTTCGCGGGCATCCAGCGGACCGAGACTGAGGGCGATGCCGGCGTGCTCGTCCCAGGTGCGCGTGCCGGCTATGGCGTCGCGACCCAGGCGCAGGTTGCGTCCGCCGCGTTGCAGCCGGCTGCGGCTGGCCGCGGGGATTTCCTTCCAGGCGCCCTGGTAGGCGTCCAGCCGTGCCTCCACGCCGAAATGCTGGCGCACCAGGCCGGCGAAGCCGGCCAGGGAGCGACGCCCGCCGGCGAACAGCGCGGTGCGTGCCAGTACCGCGCTGTCCGGCAGCGCCAGGCGCTCTTGCAGGGCTTTCGGCAACAGGCCGCTGAGGGCGCGTAGCTGCGCCTGCACCGGGGTCGCCGCCGGCACCGCGAAACCGAGCGCCACGCGATGCTTGCGCAGCACCCGGTAGAGCAGGCTGAGCAGGCGGTGCTGGAACAGGTCGAGGAACTCGGCGGGGGCATGGTCCTTCTGCCGGGCACGCTGTTGCAGCCATTCCTGGTAGGCATAGGGCAACGGGCCGTCGGGGCCGCCGAGGCCGAACACCGGGGTGGACAGCACCGGTTGCTGCGGGTCGTCGAGCAGGCTTTCCACCTCGCTCGAGGCGAACAGCGGCAGCAGCGGCCCGCGCAGGCGCAGGGCCTCCGCCCGCGGCGCGTTGCCGGTGCCCAGCGGCAACGCCTGGGGACGCTCGCGTTCGAGCAGCAGCAGCGCCTGCAACAGTTCGAAGCGCTGCGGCGTGCGGCGCAGCCGCTGACTCAGAGGGAGAGCGGCGAGCCGGCCTGGGGTTGCCATGTCTTCACCTCCTTGTCGGCTTCCACCAGGACCGTGCGCACGAAACGGTTGGCGGTGGCATACAGCGAGAAGAACTGCGCCAGCACGGCGGAGAACAGCACGCCGCTGGCGCCGACGAAGTGTTGCGGATCGAGACGCAGGCGGATTTCCAGGCCATTGCGCCAGCCGCGCCAGGCATCCTCGCCGACGTGCGCCACCACCCGCTGGCAGTCGAGTTGCCTCAGCCCTTCTATCTGCCGGCGGGCGCTGGCGTCGTCGCGCAGGTTGTGCAGGGCGAGGATTTCCCGCAGGGCTTCGAGGGCGCGCGGGCCTTCCACCAGCGAGAGGTGGTTGAGGGTCAGCTGCGAGACCAGTCTCCAGCGCGACTGGCCGTCCAGGCGCGGCTGGCTCTGCGCGCTGGGCGCGTTGCGCAGGCGTGCGGCGGCGACCGGCCCGGGCCGTTCGAAGCCCAGCGCGGTGCCGGCACCCAGGCGCTCGGCCAGATAGCGATTGGTGCATAGCAGCTCGGCGGTCAGGCTGAAGGCCGGGGCTTCGCGTAACGGGTCGAAGCCGGTATCCACCAGGCTCAGCAGCAGGTCGCTGCCCAGCCGGTTCGGGGTCAGCCCGGCGATGCGCCGGGCGTGCCAGTAGAGCGTGCCGAGGTGGCTGTCGTGGCGGCAGCCATAGTAGGCCGGGACTGGCTGCACGGTGCTCCCGGCCACCGAGCGCACGGCGCGGATGCTATGGATTTCCACGCTGTTCTCGCGGTGACTGTCGGCGACCAGGCGGTACTCGCTGCGGGTGCCGTCCGGGCGCAGCGGCTCCGAGGTCCGCGGAAAGAGGTTGATCGCCGGCGCGCAGCCGAGCTGGAAGTCTTCCGCCTGCAAATGCAGGCGTGCCGTCGGTGCGCGATCGAAGACCAGGTACAGGTAGAGCGTCTGTCCGTCGGCGAGCGCGCCGGACAGTGGCAGGTCGAAGAAGTGGAACTTGTCGGGGAAGGCGAAGTACTCGGCGAGCAGGCGCAGGCCCGGATGTCCGCCGTCTTCCTCCGGCAGCAGCGCCTCGTCGGCGGCGAAGCCGACGATCTCCGGCAGTCCGCGGAGCGCCGCCGGCGGCGTGCCGGGCGCCCCCGCCATGACCTGCACGGTATGCGCGGCGAGGAGGTCGTAGAGGATCGCGCAGCCCATCGGCGAAGCCGCCAGGTGGATGCGCAGGCGCTCGATCGACAGTTCGTCCCAGCGGTACTCGCCCAGGCAGCGCAGGCTCAGGCGCAACGCCGAGCGGGCGGCGCCGACTCCGGTCAGGGCTTGCGCCTCCTCGCCGCCGAGGAGGTTCGCCTCGTCGATCGCCAGCGGCCACAGGGTCGCCTCGGCGCTGCTGCGGAAATGCACGCTGTCGCCGCCACGGGTGGTGACGAACAGCGCGGTGTCGCGTGGCAGCCGGTAGCCCTCGGCGAGGCTGCCCTGGGTCGGGTCCGGTTCGAACTGGACGATCGCGCAGGACGGCAGCGGGCGCAGCGCCAGGGGGTAGAGCTGTTCGAGGAGGGCGTCGCTGAACTCTGCGTAGTCGTCGTCGAGGCGCCGTTGCAGGCGCGCGGTGAGCAGCGAGAAACCTTCCAGCAGACGCTCGACGTGCGGGTCGGGGCATTCGCCGGGAGCCAGTTGCAGGCGCCGGGCGACCTTCGGATAGCGCTCGGCGAAGGCGCCGCCGGCGTGCCGTAGCCAGGTCAGCTCGCGCTGGTAGTAGTCGAGCAGGTCGGCATCAATCGAATCGCTCATGGCGCACCTCGAGGCCATCGCTGCCCTGTTCGATGACGAATAGCGCAGGCGTCAGGCGCGACCCGCTGCGCAGGCTGCCGCCGAGCTGGATACGCAGGCGCTGCGGATTGCCCGGGTCAGGTTCGACCTCGACCTCGGCCAGTTGCAGACGCGGCTCGAAATGCTCGACCGCTGCCCGCACCTCGCGCGCCAGCTGGCGCCGGTCCTCGGCGCGCAGGCGTTGCACGGCGGTCCAGTCGGCGAGCCCGTAGGCGAGGATGCCGCTGCGCGCATTCGCCGGGCGCCGTGTGTTGAGCAGGCGCAGCAGCTCGCCGCGGACCGACTCGGCCAGCGCCCGGTCGTCGAACGCGGGACGTTCGTCGGCCTCGGCGCTGAGGCGCTCGAACAGCGGCGGCAGGGCTCCGGACATGTCGGCGCCCGGTCACTTGACCAACTGGTTGGCGGCCAGGTCCCAGGTCGAGGCGGCCGTGCCTTCCTTGGTGCCGTCGTCCTTCTGCGCGGTCAGCTCCCACTTGATCTTGGTGAAGTTCAGCGACAGGGTCTCCACCGGCTTGCCGCCGGCGCCGCCGCTGACGCTGACGTTGGAGAGCACCACGTTGTTCAGGGTGTAGACGATGAAGGGCATGATCTGCCCGTTGCCCTCGGCGGCGTTGCGGCCGATGGTGATGGTCGCCTCGGCGATCGGCTTGCCGGCGCAGCAATACTCGTTGAGGGTCGGGGTCGAGGTGTCGATGAACTTGGTGAGGGTGAATTCGCCGACGTGGGGTTTGCCGGAGGTGCGCTCCGAGTTGCTGACGTCGTTGGTGACCTGCATCGCCACGTTGTGGCTGTAGGACATGATTTCGATCTTGTTTTCGTAGCCGACGAGCAGGCTGTCGCCTTTGATGTCGCTGCCGAAATCGAGAATGATCGCATCCATCGCATCTGACTCCTGGAGAGGGGCTGTCTGGAACGGGAAGGGCGCCCCGCCGGCGCTGCCGGCGGGGGCGGACTCACGCCGCTACCGGCGGCGGCAGGTTGGCGACCAGGCGGATCGACGCGCTGAGTTCCTCGAGCTGGAAGTGCGGCCGGAGGAACACCGTGGCGCGGTAGGCCCCCGGTTTGCCGGCCACCTCGCTGACATCCACCCGCGCCTCGCGCAGCGGGTACTGCGCCTTGATTTCCTGCGGTGCGTTGTCGTTGATCAGCACGTAGTCGGCGATCCAGTTGTTCAGGTAGGTCTGCACGTTGTCGCGGGTCATGAAGCTGCCGACCTTGTCGCGCATGATCACCTTCAGGTAGTGGGCGAAGCGCGATGCCGCCAGCACGTACGGCAGCATCGCCGACAGGCGCGCGTTGGCGTTGGCCTCGTTGGTGTTGTAGAGCCTGGCCTTGTTGGTGGTCTGGCCGCCGAAGAACACCGCCACGTCGCTGTTCTTCTTGTGGCACAGGGAAATGAAGCCGAGATCGTTGAGTTCCTTCTCGCGGCGGTCGGTGATCGCCACCTCGGTCGGGCACTTCAGCGACAGGTCGCCGGAGTTGGTGCGGAACGTGTGCGCCGGTAGGCCCTCGACCGCGCCGCCGCCTTCCGCGCCGCGGATCGCCGCGCACCAGCCGTACTTGGCGAAGGCCTCGGTGATGCGCTGCGCCAGGACCCAGGCGGCGTTGCCCCAGAGGTACTTGGAGTGGTCGGTGCCGTTGACGTCCTCGACATAGTTCATGCCTTCCACCGGTCGCGTCTCCGGGCCGTAGGGCAGGCGCAAGAGGAAGTTCGGCAGCACCAGCGACACGTAGCGCGAGTCCTCGCTCTCGCGGAAGGCGCGCCACTTGATCAGCTCCAGGCTCTCGAAGATCTTGGTCAGGTCGCGTGGCACGGCCAGTTCGGTGAAGCTGTTCATGTCGAACAGGCGTGGGCTGGCGGCGGCGATGAACGGCGCGTGGGCAGCCGCGGCGACGTTCGACAGCTTCTCCAGCAGGCCGATGTCCTGCGGATGGCGACCGAAGGTGAAGTCGCCGATCAGCAGGCTGAAGGGGTGTCCGCCGAAGGTGCCGTATTCCTCTTCGTAGATCTTCTTGAACAGTGCGCTCTGGTCGAATTCGACCGCCTTCTCCAGGTCGTTCTGCAGTTCGTTCTTGCCGACGTTCAGCAGGCGCAGCTTGAGCCGCGCGCTGGTCTCGGTGTTGCTCACCAGTTGGTGCAGGCCACGCCAGGAGGCTTCCAGCTTCTGCAACTCGGGGTGGTGGATGATCTGGTTGAGCTGGTCGCTGATCAGCGCATCGATTTGGCTGATGCGGTCGTTGATCATCGCCACGGTGTCCTTGTCGACGGCCATGCCCTCGTCGAGGACCTGGGTGGCGAATTCCGCGAGCATGTCGCGGGCATAGTCCTGCTGGCTGTCGTCGTGGGCCATGCGGCCCTTGGCGATGATCTCGTCGAGCAGGGACAGGGTCTGGGTCGAACTCTCGCCGGATTGTTCGGCGGCGGATGACTTGGGCATGGCGGCTTCTCCGGGAAGAGGGTCAGGCCGGCTGGTCGGCCGGGGGTTCGCTGTCGCCGGCCGGGGCCGCTTCGGCTTCCGGGCGGGCCGCTTTGATTTCCTGCAGGCCTTCGGTGTTGGCCACCACGTCCTGCAGCAACTGGTCGAGGTCGTCGTTGCCGTCGAGCTTGGTCAGCAGGTCGCGCAGGCGCTGGCGCGCTTCGAACAGGCGACGCAACGGGACCACCTGCTTCACCAGGTTGACCGGGTCGAAGTCCTCGATGTGGTTGAAGCGCAGCTCGACGTTCAGCTTGCTGTCGTCGCCGCTGATGGTGTTGTCGACCTGCAGGGTGGCGCGGGGAGAGATGGAGGAGAGGATCTCGTTGAAGTTGTCGCGGTCGATGTCGACGAAACGCCGTTCGACCAGCTTCGCCGGCGGGGTATCCGGCTTGCCGGAGAGGTCGGCGAGGATGCCGACCACCAGGGGCAGCTCCTTCTTCTCGATGGCGTTGCCGATCTCGACGTCGTAGGTGATCTGCACGCGCGGCGGGCGCACCCGGTCCAGCTTGTGCTGCGTACTCTCGGCCATGGCGGCTGACTCCGATGCAATGGTGGGGGAGCAATGCATCGGGGGGATGCCCTGATCATCGCAGTCCCTTGCTGGATCACAGGCATGACAGGGAAAACGGCGCAGAACCTGTCCTTGGCGATCCCTCTGGTCCGTCACTGGCGACGAACTACAAAAGACGCTAGAACAGGTCTATGGATTTGCAAAATAAAATTTTCTTTGGACTCCCATGAAGCACGGATGTTTCACCATATGTCGGAAACTCTCCCTGCCGCTGGCGATCCTGGCGCTGGCCGGCTGCTCGTATTTCTTCGCGCCGCGGGTCGAGTTGCAGCGGCTGACCCTGGATGTCGCCGCGCGCGCCAACGACGACTCGCCGATCGCCGTGGATTTCGTCGCGGTGAAGGATGCGGAGCTGTTCAAGGAACTGGCCGGACTGCCGGCCAGCCAGTGGTTCGCCAATCGCGAGCAGTACCGCCGCGACTACCGGCAGCAGTTCGCGGTATGGAGCCTGGAGCTGGTCCCGGGGCAGTTCATCGAGTCGGAGTCCTTCCCCTTGCGCGGCGACCGCGCAACTGGACTTTTGGTCTTCGCCGGCTATAACACACCCGGCGCGCACCGCTTGCGCCTCGACCAGCAGCAGCGCGTCTGGCTGCGTCTGGATACCCGGGAAATGCGACTGGTCAACGATCCCGCCACGCGTTAGCGGAGGGGCAGGCGAGCGACCGTCGTGCACGACAACGTAGGACGTCGAAGGGGAGTCGTATGAGTGTTCTGCCTGACGCGGTGTGCTGGCACGAAGGGATGCAACTGCTTCCCCAGCATTTCCAGTTGCAGGGATTGCGTGCCGAGGCGCTGGCGGCGCGCATCGGACAGGCCTGCAACCCTTGGTTCTGGGGAGTGACCGCCCTGGAACTGGACCCCTCGGCGTTGTGCGCCGGCCAAGTGCGGGTCCTGCACCTCGAAGCGATCCTGCCCGACGGCCTGCCGGTGAGCGTGCAGGCTGGTGTCGACGCGCCGCTGGAGTTCGATCTGGAGACAGCGCTGGCGGCCGCCGAAGGGCCGCTGCTGAACGTCCACCTGGCGGTCAGTCCGCTGTGGCGGGCGGGTCAGTTGCTGCCGCTGAAGGGCCGTCTGCAATCGCGGGTCGGCGCGCCGCTGCCGGACCTGGCCAGCGGCGAGCACCCCGAGCCGATCACCGTCTGGCGAGCGTCGTTGCGGCTGGTCGGCGACGACGGCAAGGCCGACTCCGTGTGCCTGCCGTTGCTGCGCGTGGCGAAGGAGGGCGGCGCCTACGTCAGCCTGCCCTACGTCCCGCCGACGCCACTGATCCTGCCGGAGTCGCCCCTGGGCAGACGCGTGCAGTCGCTTTGCGCGCGGGCCCGGGAGAAGGCGCTGTTCCTCGGCGGGCGCCTGCGCCTGGCGCAGCAGGCGGGCAACCAGGACGACGCGGTGGAAATCCGTCGCCAGCTTGCCGCGCTCTGGACCCGCCTGCCGGAGGTCGAAGGCCTGCTGGCAAGCCGTGCGGCCTCGCCGCTGGCCCTGCACGGCAGCCTGCTGGGCCTGGCCGGTGCCTGGGCGGCGCTCGATCCGCTGGCCGGCGTGCCGGCCTTCGAAGCGCTCGACTTCCTCGACCTGCGGCGTGGCTACGAGCCGCTGCTGGACTGGTTGGAGCGCGCCATCGAGTCGATCCGCGCGGGCTACCGCTGCCTGCCGTTCGAGCAGGAGGAACAGGTATTTTCCGTGCGCCTGCCCGATCCGGCGCCGCGTCAGCGCCTGGTGGTCGGCCTGCGGATGCCCGCCGGCGCCGGCGAACAGGCGGCGGCTGACTGGCTGGAGCGCGCCATCGTCGCCTCCGACCCGCACCTGCCGTTGCTCGCCCGGCAACGCATGAGCGGGCTGGCGCGGCAGCCGATGAATCGCCAGGAACAGGTGGCCTACAGCGTTGGCGATGACACCCGTTTGTTCGTCGTGCAGGGTGCCGGCGACTGGTTCGATGCCGGCCAGCCGCTGCGCATCGTCGCGCCGGTCAGCGGGGTCGCCAGCAGTCCCTGGCAGATCGTGCTGTTCGTCGCCGACGGCAGCGACAACACCTAGACAGGAAGGAGCCGCCAATGCCCGAAGGGAGTGCAGGGCCTTTTTCCCAGGCGTACCAGGAGCAGCCGCTCAGCACGGCATTCCGCCAGGCCTGGCAGGAATGGCTGGAGGCCTGGGGCGCCCTCGACCGGGACGCCCAGGATGTGCCACGGATGGTCGAGCGCGCCCTCGAACTGTCCACCCGCATCACCCGGCGTCTGTGGCGCAGCGCCTTCGCCAGCGTCGGCGACGCGGCGGGCGTGCAGGTCAAGGCGATGGTCTATGCCTTCGTCGCCCTGGTCGACGAGACCCTGGTCTTCAGCGCCTGGCCGGGGCAGGGCGCCTGGCAGGACAAACCGCTGGAGTCGCATCTCTACGGCAGTCGCCAGGCGGGCGAATACCTGCCGCTGGCGATCAAGCGCCTGCTCGACGAACGCGCCCCGGCCAGTCGCGACCTGGCCAACGTCTACCTGCAATGCCTGATCCTCGGCTTCCGCGGTCGCCTGCGCGGGCCGCGCGGCGAGGCGCTGCACGAGAAGTGGCGGCAGGCGTTGTTCGCCTTCGCCTGGCAGCGCGAGGCGGACGCCGCCGACCTCGGCCGTCGCCTTGAGCAGCCCGCCGCTGCGCCGCCACGGCGTCTGCCGGTGCGCGCAGCGCTGCCGGACGGCTTCCGCCTGGGCCTGGCGGTGCTCGGGCTGGTGCTGTTGATGAGCGGTATCGGACACCTGTTCTGGCGCGACATCCAGCACGAAATGGCGGCGGTGACCCACCTGGCCGATGCGGAGCAGGCGCCATGAGCGGCGCGACGCTGTTCATGCTGGTTCTCCTCCTGGTGCTGCTGGCGCTGCTGCTGGGGGCGCTGGGCTGGTGGTGGCGGACCCGGGGCGGTACGGAGATCCGCAGCTTCTACGCGGCGGTCCGGCAGATGGAGCGCGAGCAGGGCTGGCAGGGCCGCTACGAAGCGCCGTGGCTGCTGATGCTCGGCAACGAGACCGAGGGCGAGCAGTTGTGCGCCACCTGGCGCCTGCTGCCGGTGGCGCGTCCGGCCTGGTTCGGCCGCTGGTGGTCGGACGGCGAGGGGGCGATCCTGCTGGTGCCCGAGTCGGTGTTCCTGCCCGACGAGGGCCTGCGCCGGCAAAGCGGCGCCTGGCTGCGCCTGTTGCGTCTGTTCCTGCGCCTGCGCGGCAGGCGCGCGCTGGACGGGGTGGTCTGGAACATTCCGCTGGCGCGGTTGCAGGATGGCGAGCAGGCGGCCAACCTCGGCCTCGCCGCGCGCCGTCGCTACGTGGAACTGACCCAGCGCCTTGGCCTGAGCCTGCCGGTTTACGTGGTGATCACTGGCCTGGAAGACCTGCCGGGTTTCCAGGAACTTCTCGCGGCGCTGCCCGAGGAGGCGCGCGAGCGCGCCCTCGGCTGGTCCTCGCCGTTCGCCGCCGAAGCGGCCTGGCAGTCGCGCTGGTGCGAGCAGGCGCTGGAGGAAATCACCGCCACCCTGACCGAGTCGATCGTCGAACTCGGTACCTTGCGCGGCCAGGTGGACAATGAGCTGTATTGCCTGCCGCCACGCCTGGAAAGTCTCCGCGGTTCGTTGCAGGCGCTGCTCGAACCGGTCTTCCAGGGCAACGCCAGGGGCGAGGCGCCGCGCTTTCGCGGTCTCTACCTGAGCGGCAGCGAGGCGGCGGGCGCGGCAGCCGACGAAGTCCTGCCGGCGGTCGACGCGCCGCGTCGGCGCAGCAGCTTCGCCAGCCAACTGTGGGCACGGCGGATCCTTGCCGAGGAAGGCCTGGCCCAGGCGGTGCCGCGCATCCTCCAGCTGCGTCAGCGCTGGCAGCGCGGGATCGGCCTCGCCGCGTTGTGCCTGTGCCTGCTCTGGGGCGGCCTGATGACCTGGGTCTGGCGCGACGCGCTGCGCGACGCCGGTGAACTGTCGCAACTGCTGCATGGCGCCAGTGAGCGCTACCAGCCGCTCGACGACGACACTCGGCGCGCCGCCCAGGTCCGGCAGAACGTCCAGGCCTGGTGGCAACTGGTGTCACAGGCGCCGCGCTGGCGCTTCACTTCGCTGGCGTTTCCCAGTTCCTGGTTTTCCTCCCTGGATGCACGTATCGACAACGCGTATCGCCGCGTTTCCGAGCGCCTGCTGGTGCGACCGCTGCGCAGCCTGCTGGAAGGCGAGGCGAGCGACCTGCGGGCGATCCGCAGCGATGGCCAACCCGGCCTGAAGGAGGGCGACGACCCCAGCCAGTGGAAGGACTACCTGGCGGCGAAGGACCTGGTCGCCCGCGCCACTACGCTGGAGCGCCACAATCGCTTGTTCGCCCAGGCCATCGACAACCGCAGGACGCCGCTCGACGACCTTCTGCAACTGAGTAACGATGCCTTGGGCAGCAGCTACAACGCCGGCAGCCTGGCGCGCCTGGCCTATTACAACCGCACGCTGTTCGCCGAGCGTCCGGCCGATCTCGCCGCCCTCGACCTGGGCCGGGTCGCCGCCACGGCGGCGGATAACTTCCATGACCTGATGGCACGCTGGCTGAACGCCTACTTCCTCACCGACAGCCTGGAACGCACCGGCAATGCCCTGACCCAGGAACTCGCGCAGCTCGGCCAGGAACGAGACGCCACGGCGGCCCAGTTGCTGGGGATCGGCGAATTGATCAACCACCTGCAGCAACAGGTCAACCGCATCAACCTGATCTGGGGCAATGGCGTCGGCCAGGATCTCGTCCCTGGCTACCAGAACCTGCTCAAGAGCGCCCAGCAAAGCAGCTTGCTGGGAAACCGCGTGGAGGAACTGCAGAACCTCACCGTGCAGTTGCAGCAGCAGTTTCGCAGCGAATGGATCGCGCCTCCGGAGGCTGCCGGCGACGGCCTGCTGGTGAAACAGGGGGCGACGCTCAAGCTGGCCGATGACCTGCTCGGTCTGAAACGCGCCATCGATGACCTGAAGACCAAGGACTTCGTCTCCGTGGCCCTGGCGGACAAGACACTGGCGGACCACTCCTTGCTGAGCATCGACGATATCGGCGTGACTCAGGCGTTGAGCTTCTTCAACGACTTCACCGGCTACTACGAGAGCACCCTGCCATCGCTCAACCCGCGCTATCGCTATTCGGTCCTGCACGCCGCCGCCAGCGCGGCGACCGAGGCCATGTGGCAAAGCCTCGGGCCGCGCAGTCGTAGCCTGGCCAGTCGCAATGCCTCGCGTTTCGACGTGCAGGTCAAGCAGGTCCAGGTGTTGCAGGCGGCGCTGCTGGAGTTGCAGGACCTGCAGGCCGGCGCGCGCCTGCTGCTCAGCCTCAACGCGCTGGCCGTGGCCGATATCGGCCAGGCCCTGCGCGACATCGACGAGCAGGCGGTGCTGCGCGAGCCGGTCGATTTCAGCCGCTGGTCGGGCGCGCCGAATTTCGGCCTGCAGATGTTCCGCGCCCAGGACAGTGCCGAGCTGAAGCAAAGCCTGAACAGCCAGTTCAATGCCATGGCGGCCGTCGCCGAACGCCACGCCCCGGCGCTGGAGTGGTTGCAGGCGCAGCAATCCAGCCTGGCCACCGCCGACTACAACGCGTTCGTGCGCTTCAGCGCGCTCAACGCCGAACTGCAGAAATTCAAGGCCGACAACCCGGCGAGCACCGCGGCGCAGTTGGCGAAGCTGGTGGGTAACGATTTCAACCAGATGGACATCGGCAGTTGCGCCGACATTCTCAACGGCGTGCTCCTGCCGTCCAGCCGCAGCGACCTGGCGACGCGCCTGGTGGACCTGCGCCAGGGCGCGCTCGGGCGCTGCCAGTCGTTGCAACAGCAGCAGGCGGCGCAGGCCTGGAAGGACCTCGCCGACTACTTCAACCAGTACCTCGCCGGACGCTTCCCGTTCGCCTACAGCCTGGAAGCGGCCGATGCCGAGCCGGGGCGGGTGCGGCACCTGCTGAAACTGATGGAGACGCGCTTGCCGCAGGTGCGCGAAGGGCTGGCCCAGGTTCGCTCGCCGGACCTGCCGGCCGCCGAGGACTTCGTCCGCCGCCTGGAGCAGGCGCAGCGCTGGCTCGGCCCGCTGTTCGAGCGCGACAAGTCGGGCCTGCTCGGCGTCGCCCTGGACATCGACTGGCGCAGCGACCGCAGCCTGGAACGCGGCGCCGACCAGGTGATCGCCTGGAGCCTGTACTCGGGCGACCAGGAAAGCCGTTTCCCCGGCGCGCAGGACAAGGGCCTGACCTGGAATGTCGGCGATCCGCTGAAAATCATGCTGCGCTGGGCGAAGAACGGCTCGCAGCGTCCGGCAGACGACCCGCGCCAGGCCAGCCTGGCGGTGGCCGACCTCGAGGCCGGCTGGAGCTACCAGGGCTCCTGGGCGCTGTTGCGCATGATGCGCGCGCACTTCTCCCGGCAGCGCCCGCCGAACGTCGACTACACGGAGTTTCCGCTGGTCCTGCAACTGCCGGTGTATGCGCCTTACAGCCCGGAAAACGAGGCGCGGATGTTCCTCCGCCTGTCGTTGATGAGCCTGGGCGGCAAGACCCCGCTGTCCATCCAGCCGCTGCCGGTGCGCGCGCCGCAATCGCCGTTCGCGACGCTGTTGCCGGCCACCGTCGCCAGCACCGGAGGTACCCCATGACCCTGCCTCTTTCCGGCAACGCCCTGTCCCTGGAAGTGCTGCTCGAACCGATCGACCCCGGACAGCCGTGCGGCCCCAGCCTGCGCTACGACCCGGACTACGACCGCCTGCGCGAGTTGCGCCGGGAGGACGACAGCAGCCTGCCGACCGGCGTCTGGCAAGCGGAGGCCAAGCGCGCCGACTGGGCCGCGGTGGAGCAGTTGGCCAGCGAACTGTTGCAGCGGCGCAGCAAGGACCTGATGCTCGCCGCCTGGCTCGGCGAGGCCTGGCTGCAACGCGGCGGGCTGGGCGGATTGCAGCGCGCGCTGGTGCTGCTGGCGGAACTCTGCGAGCGCTACCCCGAGGAGGTGCATCCGCAAGCCCAGGACGGCGACCAGTCGTGGCGGGTGCCGCCCATCGACTGGCTGTTGCGCCGCTATGCCGAGCTGCTGCACACGCGCCTGCCGCTGATGGGGCAGGGCGCGTTCGCCGAGATCACCCTCTATGCCTGGCAGAGGTTGCAGCGCCAGCAGGTCGCCAGCGGCGACAGCAAGAGCGCCAAGGCGGCGCTGGAAGCGGCGCAACTTCAGCAGAAGAAGCTAGACGAAGCGTTGCGCGCGGAGCCCCTGGTGCAATGGCAGCGCAAGCAGGCCAGCCTGCTCGCCTGCCAGCAGCAACTACAGCGCCTGGAACAGTGGTGCGACCGCTGCCTGGGCGAACTCGCCCCCAGTTGCCAGCCATTGCGCGAGGTCATCGCGCAATGGCTGGCCTTGCTCAAGGAGTTCATCGCCATGCACCCGCAAGCGCCGCTGTCCGAAGAACAGCCCCCGGTCGCGGAGGCGGATGCCAGCGAAGGCGACGCGGACGGCGAGGAAAGCGTCCCGGCGAGCGCGCCGACCAGTCGCGAGGACGCCTACCGGCAATTGCTGCTGATCGCTGACTACCTGGCGCGCACCGAGCCGCACAGCCCGGTTCCCTACCTGATCAAGCGCGCGGTGGAGTGGGGCAACAAGCCGCTGAGCGAGTTGCTGGCGGAGCTGATCAATGCGGACTCGGAGGCGCGCCGAGTCTGGTCGCTGCTTGGCGTACTGCCCTAATGAGCGGGGTTATATTTTTTATTCGAATATATAAATACGAATTCAGAATTTTTTAATCTATGGGTTCCTGGGGCAAGATGGGCGCACATTCCCCGGCTCGGAACCCAGCATGTCCGTCATCACCCATCCCCACGCCCGCGAGCTGACCAAATCGGTGCGCGCCACCGTGCTGGTGTTCAACGACCCCCGTTCCCGCGAGCTGCTGGAGCGCATCGAGCGCCTGGCGCCCAGCGAGGCCAACGCGCTGGTCATCGGCGAGACCGGCACCGGCAAGGAGCTGGTGGCGCGCCATATCCACGCCCTCAGCGGACGCAACGGCGGCCCGTTCGTCGCGGTCAACTGCGGTGCTTTCGCCGAGAGCCTGGTGGAGAGCGAGCTGTTCGGTCACGAGAAGGGCGCCTTTACCGGTGCGTTGCAGAGCAAGGCCGGCTGGTTCGAGGCAGCCAACGGCGGCACCCTGTTCCTCGACGAGATCGGCGACCTGCCGCCGAGCATCCAGGTCAAGCTGCTGCGCGTGCTGCAGGAACGCGAGGTGGTGCGGCTCGGTTCGCGCCGGCCGATCCCCATCGACGTGCGGCTGGTGGCGGCGACCAACGTCGACCTGGCCGACGCGGTGGTCGCCGGGCACTTCCGCGAGGACCTGTTCTACCGCCTGCACGTGGCGACCATCCAACTGCCGCCGTTGCGCGAGCGCCGCGGCGATATCCTGCCGCTGGCCGAGTACTTCATCGTCGAGCACTGCCGGCGCCTCGGCTACACCAGCGCGAGCCTGAGCCCGGAAGCCGAGCGCAAGCTGCTCGGGCATTCCTGGGCGGGCAATATCCGCGAGCTGGAGAACGCCATCCACCACGCGCTGCTGGTCTGCCGCAACCGTCTGATCCAGCCGGCCGACCTGCACCTCATCGACATGCGTGCGCGCCAGGAGCCGAACGGCTTGCGCCGCGCTCCCGAAAGCGCCGCCGGCTCGGCGTTGGAGGCGGCGCTGCAGGCGCTGTTCGAGGAAAACCGCGAGGATCTCTACGAGCACATCGAAGAAACCGTGTTCCGTGCCGCCTATCGCTTCTGCCACGGCAACCAGTTGCAGACCGGACGCCTGCTGGGGATCAGCCGCAACATCGTGCGCGCCCGCCTGGAGAAGATCGGCGAGCTGGAAACCTCGCCACGGCACAACGTGGTCTCGCTGGTGGGCAAGTGAGCGTGGCGCTTTACAGTCTTTCACAATTCCCCCACAAAACCGGCAAGAACCCGGACGGCGGCTGTTCTACAACGGAGCGGTGAATCTCGTTGGCCGGACCAGGGACGTCGCCATGCCTCGCTCCGCTCGCCTGTGTCGCTCGCTCCCGGTAGCCGCTTTCCCGGCCGCGCCGAGTCCGCCTGGTCCTCCAGTCACAGCAACCTTGGTTTCCCGACCCGGCGAAGAGGATCGCTGCATGCCGTACTGTTCGCCGGAACAACTCGCCGACCTAGGCCCGCTGCTGGATTGCCTGCGCCGCTGGCCGCGCATCCGCGAGCCGCGGCCGGGGGTGTTCTACCTGGGCGACCAGCCGTTCTGCCAGTTCCATTCGCGCAATGGCCAGCGCTGGGCCGACGTCAAGCGCCGCAAGGGGCGCCTGCCGCCGTTCGTTCTGCCGCCGGGCGACCAGCATTCGGCGCGGGCATTCCAGATATTCCTGCTCCAGGCCTACAAGCTGAACTGAACTGTTGCCCGGGCAACAGTCGGACAGCAGCGCTGTTGCGTGGCTGACAGGCCGAGGCCGGAAACCCGCCGCAACTGCCCGGAAAACGCACATTTCCCCGTTGGTACGGCCCTTGCTCCAGGGCACTGCACCTAGCGCAACAGTCCACAGGGAAATCCCATGACCAGCCCCTTCAAAGTCGTCGCCGTCTCCGGCGGCACCTATCGCCCGTCCCGCACCCTGGTACTCACCCAGGCCCTGATCGCCGAGCTTGGCCAGTCGCTGCCGATCGACAGCCGGGTCATCGAGCTGACCGACATCGCCGCGCCGCTGGGCGCTACCCTGGCGCGCAACCAGGCGCCGGCGGAACTGCAGGCGGTGCTCGACGAGATCGAAAGCGCCGACCTGCTGCTGGTCGCCTCGCCGGTCTACCGTGGCTCCTATCCGGGCCTGCTCAAGCACCTGTTCGACCTGATCGACCTCAACGCCTTGATCGACACCCCGGTGCTGCTCGCCGCCACTGGCGGCACCGAGCGCCACGCGCTGGTCCTCGACCACCAGTTGCGCCCGCTGTTCAGCTTCTTCCAGGCGATCACCCTGCCCATCGGGGTCTACGCCAGCGAGGCCGACTTCGACAACTACCGGATCGTCAGCGAGCCGCTGAAGGCGCGCATCCGCCTCGCCGCCGAGCGCGCCGCGCCGCTGTTCGGCGGACGCTCCGAACTGTTGAAGATCGCCTGAGGTGCGCCGATGAACGTGTTCTGGTTCCTCCCGACCCACGGCGATGGCCACTTCCTCGGCACCAGCCAGGGGGCGCGGCCGGTCTCGCTGCCTTACCTGAAGCAGGTGGCACAGGCGGCCGACAGCCTTGGCTATCATGGCGTGCTGATCCCCACCGGACGCTCCTGCGAGGACTCCTGGGTGGTGGCCTCGGCGCTGGCGCCGCTGACCGAGCGCCTGCGCTTCCTGGTGGCGATCCGTCCGGGAATCGTTTCGCCGACCGTCTCGGCGCGGATGGCGGCGACCCTCGACCGCCTGTCCGGCGGGCGCCTGCTGATCAACGTGGTCACCGGCGGCGATCCCGACGAGAACCGCGGCGACGGCATCCATCTCGGCCACGCCGAGCGCTACGAGGTCACCGACGAGTTCCTTCGGGTCTGGCGGCGCGTCCTGCAGGGCGAGGCGGTGGACTTCCACGGCAAGCACATCCACGTGGAGAACGCCAAGGCGCTCTATCCGCCGCTGCAACGGCCGTATCCGCCGCTGTACTTCGGCGGTTCCTCGGAGGCCGCCCACGAACTGGCCGGCGAACAGGTGGACGTCTACCTGACCTGGGGCGAGCCGTTGCCGGCGGTGGCGGCGAAAATCGCCGACGTGCGCCAGCGAGCGGCTCGCCATGGGCGTACGGTGAAGTTCGGCATCCGCCTGCATGTGATCGTCCGCGAAACCGCCGAAGAAGCCTGGCGCGCCGCGGACAGGCTGATCGAACACATCTCCGACGAGACCATCGCCGCCGCGCAGCAGTCCTTCGCCCGTTTCGACTCCGAAGGCCAGCGACGCATGGCCGCGCTGCACGGCGGCCGCCGCGATCGCCTGGAGATCCAGCCGAACCTCTGGGCCGGGGTCGGCCTGGTGCGCGGCGGCGCCGGCACCGCGCTGGTCGGCGATCCGCGGCAGGTGGCGGAGCGCATCGGGGAATACGCCGAGCTCGGCATCGACAGCTTCATCTTCTCCGGCTATCCGCACCTGGAAGAGGCTTACCGCTTCGCCGAACTGGTCTTCCCGCTGCTGCCCGAACCCTACGCCAGCCTGGCCGGCCGTGGGCTGACCAACCTGACCGGGCCGTTCGGCGAAATGATCGCCAACGACGTGCTGCCGGCTCGCGCCGGCGCTTGAGCAGCCGGGCTCCCGAGGAGAAACCCCCTGTGAATGCGAAGACCCGCCCCGAGGCGCAAACGCCGTTGCAGATCGCCCGGCGCCTGGCCGCCGATTTCGCCGAGAACGCCGCCGAGCGCGACGTCGCCGGCGGTACCCCGAAGGCCGAGCGCGACGCGTTGCGCCGCAGCGGCCTGTTGTCGCTGATCATCCCGCGCGAATACGGCGGCCTGGGGGCGAGCTGGAGCGAAACCCTGCAAACCGTGCGCGAACTGGCCCGGGTCGACAGCTCGATCGCCCACGTCTATGGCTTCCAGCACCTGATGCTGGCCACCGTGCGCCTGTTCTCGCGGCCCGAGCAATGGCAGCCGTGGTTCGAGCTGACCGCGCGCAACCGCTGGTTCTGGGGCAACGCGCTGAACCCGCTGGACAACCGTACCGTGGCCCGGCGCTTCGACGGCTGGCGCGAGTTCTCCGGGAAGAAGAGCTTCTGCTCCGGCGCCCGCGATTCGGAGATGCTCATCGCCTCGGCACTGGACGGCGAGGGCGGGGCGCTGCTGATTGCCGCCATCCCCACCGCGCGCAGCGGTATCAGCCTGGGCCAGGATTGGGACAACATGGGCCAGCGGCAGACCGACAGCGGCAGCGCGATCTTCGAGCGGGTGCGGGTGGAGGAGAGCGAGTTGCTGCTCGATCCCGGGCCGCTGAGCACGCCGTTCGCCTGCCTGCGGCCGCTGATCGCCCAGTTGATCTTCACCGAGGTGTTCCTCGGCATCGCCGAAGGCGCCTTCGAGGAGGCTCGCCAGTACACCCGGCGCGAAGCGCGACCGTGGTTCCGCTCCGAGGTCGCCGAGGCCAATGCCGACCCCTATGTGCTGGCGCGCTACGGCGAATTCTGGGTCGGCCTGGAAAGCACCCGGGCGCTGGTCGAGCGCGCCGCGCAGCGCCTCGACGCCGCCTGGTCCAAGGGCCCGGCGCTGGACGCCAGCGAGCGCGGCCAGTTGGCCCTGGCCATCGCCGCCGCCAAGGTCGCCGCGACGCGCAACGGCCTCGACCTGTGCAACCGCATGTTCGAAGTCACCGGCGCCCGCTCCACTCACGCCGCCCTGCGCCTGGACCGCTACTGGCGCAACCTGCGCACCCAGACCCTGCACGACCCGCTGGACTACAAGATCCGCGAGCTGGGCGACTGGGCGCTGAACCAGTCACCGCCGCAACCGACCTTCTACTCATGAACGCTTCTACCCATACTCCCGACCGGCTGCTGACGCTGCCACGTTCGCCGAACCTGGCGACCTCGATCCGCGCCACCGCCCAGGTCTTCGAGGATCCGAAGTCCCAGGCCCTGCTCGAACACCTGCGCCAGGTGGCGCCGAGCGAGGCCAGCGTGCTGGTGATCGGCGAGACCGGCACCGGCAAGGAACTGGTGGCGCGGCATATCCACAACCTCAGCGCGCGGCGCAACGGCCCGTTCGTGGCGGTCAACTGCGGGGCCTTCTCCGAGTCACTGGTGGAAGCCGAGCTGTTCGGCCACGAGAAGGGCGCCTTCACCGGCGCCCTGGCGGCCAAGGCCGGCTGGTTCGAGGAGGCCAACGGCGGCACCCTGTTCCTCGACGAGATCGGCGACCTGCCGATGCCGATCCAGGTCAAGTTGCTGCGCGTGTTGCAGGAGCGCGAGGTGGTGCGCCTGGGGTCGCGCAAGAGCATCCCCATCGACGTGCGCGTGCTGGCGGCGACCAACGTGCAACTGGAGCGGGCGATCAATGCCGGGCACTTCCGCGAGGACCTGTACTACCGGCTCAATGTCGTCAGTCTCGAACTGTCGCCGTTGCGCGAGCGACCCGGCGACATCCTGCCGCTGACCCGCCACTTCATCGCCGAATACAGCCGTCGCCTGGGCTACGGCCAGAGCCAGTTGAGCCCGGAGGCGGCGCAGAAGTTGCGTGCCTATTCCTGGCCGGGGAACATCCGCGAGTTGGAGAACGTCATCCACCATACCTTGCTGATCTGCCGCGACGGGCTGATCCGCGCGGATGACCTGCACCTGTCCAACCTGCGCCTGGAGCGTGGCGAGGAGCTGGCGCGCGGGGGCCCGGCGAGCGGCGCCGCCGAGCACTTGTTGCAGCAGGCTTTCCAGCGTCTGTTCGAAGAGCAGGGCGAGAACCTCCATGGGCGGGTCGAAGATGCCCTGCTGCGCGCGGCGTACCGTTTCTGCCACGGCAACCAGGTGCATACCGCCAACCTGCTGGGACTCAGCCGCAACGTCACGCGCACGCGGCTGATCGCCATCGGCGAACTGGTGGTGAACAAGCGAGGTGGCCAGCGGATCGATGGCGAGCGGGCGGTGCGGTTGTCGATCTGAGTTCAGGCGCTCGGGATCGCGGCGGGTAAGCGCAAGCGGTTATTCGGCCAACCTCCCGCGACTATCCGCCGTGCCGGCGCTGCGGCATTCGCCCAAACCCAGCCGGGCGCAGTAGACTCGGCGCTTTGCGGAGCGTCTGGCTCCGCGCTCTGCGCCAGGTGGAACTGCCCGATGCCCGATACCTCTCCCGATCTGCCGGCCATGTCGCCGCTCGCCGTCTATCGCCAGGCCGTGGAACAGCGCGGTTTCGCTCCCGACGAGGCGCAGCGGCGCGCCGCCGAGGCGCTGGAGCGTTGTTTCCAGGCCCTGCATGAAGCTCACCGCCACGGCGCGATCCAGGGCGTCTACCTGTGGGGACCGGTAGGACGCGGCAAGACCTGGCTGATGGATCACTTCTACCAGTGCCTGCGCGTGCCCGCGCGGCGCCAGCACTTCCACCACTTCATGCAATGGGTGCACCAGCGCCAGTTCGAACTGACCGGTACAGCCGACCCGTTGCGCGCCCTGGCCCGCGAGTTGGCGCGGGACGTGCGGGTGCTGTGCTTCGACGAGCTGTTCGTCAGCGATATCGGCGACGCCATCCTGCTCGGCAGCCTGCTGCGCATCATGTTCGAGGAGGGCGTGGTGCTGGTGGCCACTTCCAACCAGCCACCGGAGCAGTTGTACGCCGACGGTTTCAACCGCGAACGCTTCCTCCCGGCGATCGAGGCGATCCAGCGGCACATGGCGGTGGTCGCGGTGGATGGCGGCCAGGACCACCGCCTGCATCCCGGCCGGGCCGAGCAACGCTACTGGGTGGTGGAGGCGGGGCAGGCGAGCGGTTTCGCCGAACTCTTCGCGCGCCTGAGTGCCGGCGAAGCGGCATCCACGCAGCCCATCGAACTGGTGCACCGCCCGCTGGCGGTGCACCGGCACAGCGAATCGGTGCTCTGGTGCAGCTATGCGCAGCTCTGCGAGGCGCCGCTGTCGGCACTGGACTTCATCGGCCTTTGCGACCGCTACCGGGCGATCCTGATGGACGACCTGCCGTGCCTGAGCGCCAGCCAGCGCGAAGGCCGCATAGCCCGTGGCACCGAGGACGGCGCGCAACTGGTGGAGGCGGGTGATCGCGAATTGCCGCAGTTGTCGGTGCACGACGACGGCGTGCGGCGCTTCATCGCCCTGGTGGACGAATGCTACGACCGCAAGGTGCCGCTCTACCTGGAGGCCAGGGTGCCGTTGGAGGCACTTTATACCGAGGGCTACCTGGCCTTCGCCTTCCGTCGCACCCTCAGCCGGCTGCGCGAGATGCAGCTGGCACGCTTCGGCAGCGACAGCGCCGGCTAGCGCCGCGCCGCCGAAGCGGGAACTGCGGATGGCCGCCCGCGCTCATCCGCCGGCCAGGCCGAGGCTCAGTAGCCGTGCCGGCGCAGCAGCGCGTCCATGTCTTGCGCCGCCGGGCGGCCCTGGAACTTCAGCAGTTCCGAGGTGCGGTTGGTGAAGAAACCGTCGACGCCGGCCGCGCCTAGGGCCTTGAAGTCTTCCGCCGAGTCCACCGAGTAGGCATGGATGAACAACCCGCGCGCGTGGGTCATGCGGTTCATCCAGGGTTTCACCAGGTCGGCGTAGCTCTGTTCGCCGCGTTCGCTGAGGGTCGCCGAGGGCCCGGTGCCCAGCGCGCCGTGGGCCTTGGCCCAGTCCAGCCAGGCGCCGAACTCGGCTTCGGACTTCACTTCCTGCCTGGCATAGAAGGCCGCCTTGTCGGTTTCCCCGGATTCCTTGAAGGTCACTGGCGAACGGGCTTCCAGGTAACCGTCGCCGAGCCACAGCAGGAGAATCTTCGGCACTTGCGGCATGCTTTCTTGCAGCAGTTCCAGGCTGCTCTTCTCGAAGGTCTGCAGGATCACCCGGCCATTGCCGTGGGCCACGTCGACATGCCCGGCGGCGGCGCGCTCGCGGGGTTGCAGCCAGCCGCGGCGTTCCAGCAGCTTGCGCAGGTCGTCTTCGATGCCGGGGAATTGCGCCGGTACCTTGGTCTCCAGGTACAGGCCCGGCTTGTTGGCGCCGCCCTCGGCGATGTCGAGCATCTCGTCGAGGGTGAGGATGCGCAGGCCGACGAAGCCGGGCCGGGCGCGCTCGGGGAAGGCGCGATTGAACCAGGAGCCGGCGTCCAGGCGCTTGAGTTCGGCGAGAGTGAAGCTGCTCACCGGGTCCTTGGCGCGCTCCGGGAAGACCTCGGCGACGTCGGTGGTGCGCTCCAGGGTGTCGTCGTGGAGGGCGACCAGCACGCCGTCGCGGCTGCGCTGCACGTCGGCTTCCAGGTAGTCGGCGCCGAGGTCGCGGGCCAGCAGGTAGGCCGCGGCGGTTTCCTCGGGGGCGTCGTACGAGGCGCCGCGGTGGGCGATGACCGCCGGCCAGGGCACGCCGGCGGCGGCGCTGAGGGCCTTGCCGGACGGCTCCGCGGCCTGGGCGGCGAGCCCCGCTGTCAGGCCGAGGAGGCCCAGGGTCTTGAATGTTCCTTGCCAGAATCTTTGCCGCATGAGGCGCCTTTCCTTCTTTCTTTTTCACGGGATTGCCGACCAGTCTGGCGTCGCCGGATGACCGGAGGACGACAGATACAGGTCTGTCCGGCGCGGGGAAAGATGCGCTGTCGCGGCGACGCTGGTTCCTGTCGCCCTCGGCAAAGCGCCAGCCCTCCCAGGCCGGGAGGGCGGATTCTACAGGCGTTTGTTCAGCAGGCGGGCCAGGCGGTCGCCGCCGAACTGGATCAACGTGACCAGCAGCACAAGGACGATGATCACGGTGAGCATCACCTGGGTGTCGAAGCGCTGGTAGCCGTAGCGGTAGGCCAGGTCGCCCAGGCCGCCGGCACCGATCGCACCGGCCATGGCCGAGGAATTGATCATGGTCACCAGGGTGATGGTGAAGCCGCCGACGATGCCCGGTCGCGCCTCCGGCAACAGTACGTTGCAGATGATGTGGCGGCGTTCGCAGCCCATCGCCTGGGCCGCCTCCACCAGGCCGTGGTCGACTTCGCGCAGGCTGACCTCGGCGATCCGCGCGAAGAACGGCGTGGCGGCGATGGTCAGCGGCACCACCGCGGCCCAGACTCCATAGCTGGTGCCGACGATCATCCGGGTAAAGGGAATCAGCGCCACCATCAGGATCAGGAAGGGTACCGAGCGCAGCACGTTGACCAGACCGCCCAGGATGCGATTGAGCAGGCGCGCCTCGAAGATCCCGCCCGGCCCGGTGGTGACCAGCACCAGGGCCAGCGGGATACCCACCAGCAGGACGATGGCGGAGGACGCGCCGATCATCAGCAGGGTATCGAGGAAACCTTGCCAGAGCCGTTCAAGCATGGGCGACATGGCCGAGCACCTCCACCTTGTCCGCCACCAGCGCGGCCTTGGCCAGCACGCCGGGAAGCTCGCCGGGCGGCGCGCCGACCTGTAGCAGCAGGCGCCCCAGGGCGCGGCCCTGGATACGCTCTATGCCGCCGTGGAGCAGGTCGACGCGCTGGCCGATGGCCCTGGCGATGGCCAGCAGGTCCGGCACCCGTCGGCTGGCGCCGGTGTACTGGAGATCGAGCAGCACCGGGTCGCCGGCGCCGGGAGCCTGGCGCAGGCGCGCCTGGAGGTCGGCCGGGAGGGCGGCGCGCAGGCTGCCGAGCAGGCTTCGGGTGACGGCATGGCGCGGATCGCCGAAGACTTCCCAGACTTCGCCCTGTTCGACGATGCGGCCGCATTCGAGGACCACCACGCGGTCGCAGATCTCGCGGATGACCGCCATCTCGTGGGTGATCAGGACGATGGTCAGGCCCAGCCGGCGGTTGATGTCGCGCAGCAGCGCGAGGATCGCCTGGGTGCTCTCCGGGTCCAGCGCCGAGGTGGCTTCGTCGCAGAGCAGTATCTGCGGCTGGTGCACCAGCGCGCGGGCGATGCCGACGCGCTGTTTCTGCCCGCCGGAGAGCTGTGCCGGATAGGCGTCGCGTTTTTCCTCCAGGCCGACCAGTTGCAGCAGCCCGGCGACCCGCTCCTCGATCCGTGCCCGGGGCACCCCGGCCACCCGCAGCGGCAGGGCGATGTTCTGCCGCACGGTCTTGGCCGACATCAGGTTGAAGTGCTGGAAGATCATGCCGATGCGTCGGCGCAGGGCGACGAGGCGCTGGCCGTCGTAGCCGCCGATGTCTTCGTCGTCGATCAGCACCTGCCCCTCGCTGGGACGCTCCAGGCGATTGAGGGTGCGGACCAGCGAGGACTTTCCGGCGCCGCTGCGGCCGATGATGCCGAACACTTCGCCGCGGCGGATTTCCAGGTCGATCTCCCGCAGGGCCTGGACTCCACCGGGGTAGCGCTTGCCCAGGCCGTGGAGACGGATGTGCGGCGTGGAGGCGCGCGTGTCGGGCGCCGTCGGGAACGGTTCGAGGGTCAGCAGGCTCGGGGGAACGGTCATGGCCGTCACTCCCAGCCCGGCTGGTACAGCGTGCCATGGGCCTTGTCCAGCGCGGCGCGGACCACCGGTGAATGCTGGTAGATGTCGACGAAGCGCGCCAGGCGGCCATCGCGGTCCTGATAGTCGCCGCGGGTGACGAACTGGATCACGTATTCCCGGTTGTCGATCCCGTCGAACAGCAGTGCCCGGGTCGGGTCGATGGTCCCGGCCAGGCGCAGGTAGTGCGGGTAGCCCTGGGCCAGGTCGAAATCGTCGAGGGCGCGCGCCAGTTGCACCGCCTCCAGCTCGGTGATGCGGATGTCCTTCGGGTTGTCGACGATATCGTCGAGGGTCGCCTTGTAGCCGACGCCGTCCCTGAGCTTCAGCAGGCCGGCCTTCTGTAGCAGTTGCAGGCCGCGGCCGCCATTGATCGGGTCGTTGGCGATGGCCACGCTGGCGCCTTCCGGCAACTCTGCGAGGCTGGCGTAGCGCTTCGAATAGAGCCCGACGTTGTTGATGATCCCCGGCGCGAACGGCTTCAACTGGAAGCCGCCTTCGCGGTTGGCGTTTTCCAGGAAGGGCACGTGCTGGAAGTAGTTGGCGTCGATGTCGCCCTGGGCGAGGGTGATGTTGGGGGCGTTCCAGTCGCTGAACTCGACCAGTTCGACCTTCAGTCCCTGCTTGCCGGCTTCGCTCACGGCGACTTCCAGCGGCGGGGCGAAGGCGGCGGTGGTGCCGATCTTCAGCGGGGCGTCGGCGGCCTGGGCCGGGCCGCTGCCGAGGAGGACGGCCAGGCTCAGGGTTTTCAGGGTGTTCAGCATGGTGGGCTCCTGAACGAAAGGGAAAGTGGGGTCAGGCCTGGCGCTGGCGCGCGGCCGGGGGCTGGCGGAAGGCGGCGCCGGCGTGTTCCGCCTGCAGGCGCGCGC
>RWIP01000528.1_pt1 | contig 51244 bp, 56 predicted proteins | sample 2345011 | NCBI WGS metagenome assembly RWIP01 (sample SAMN10511131, study PRJNA507866) | freshwater metagenome | isolation source: river water inoculated in media containing various beta lactam antibiotic in... | place: India: River Ganga, Varanasi | collected 2018-02-15
GGCAGGGCGGGGTCGACCAGGCAGGTCAGCTCCACGCCGGCCGCGGCGTTCTGCGAGAGGAGGCTGGCGGTGTCTTCCACCAGGACGCCCAGGTCGAACGGGATCTGTTCCAGGACCAGTTGCCCGGCCTCGAACTTGGAGAGGTCGAGCACGTCGTTGAGCAATTCCACCAGCACCTTGCCGGAGTCGTGGGCGATCGACAGCTGCTGGCGCTGTTCCGGGGTGAGCGGGCCGTCGAGGCTCAGCGAGAGCATGCCGAGCAGGCCGTTCAGCGGCGTGCGGATCTCGTGGCTCATGTTGGCCAGGAAGCTGGCGCGGGCCTGGGCCATATCGAGAGCGGTCTGGCGGGCTTCTTCGAGTTCCTGGTTGGATAGCGTCAGGCGCGCGTTGGCGGCCTTCAGCTCGGCGGTACGGGCGGCGACGATGCTTTCCAGCTCCTCCAGGTACTGGGTCAGGCGGTTCTCCGCCTCCCGGCGCTGTTCGATCTCTACCGAGATGCGCCCGAGCTGGCGGTTGATGACTTCCACCAGCACGCCGATCTCGTCGCGTTCGTGGCCCTTGGGGCAGGGCAGGCGCATGCGTGCCGGCGAGCGTGGATCGTGTCCGCTGAGGGCCTGGATCAGGCTGACCAGGGGCTTGGTCAGCAGGGTATAGAAGAGCACCAGCAGGATCAGCGACAGCAGCAGGCTGCGCACGAAGCCGGAGAGCAGGGTGATACCGGCGCGACGGAGGAAGTCGTTGCCGAACACGAAGGTGTCGATTTCCAGGTGCAGTACGCCGAGGGCCTCGCCCGGCGCATGGTCGACATGCAACGGGTCCTCGTAGACCCGCTTGTGGCCGAAGAGGAAGTCGCTGAGCGGCCGCAGGCGGCTTTCGGCGGGTTCGCGCGAGGCGCTGGCCAGCGGCAGGCCGGAGGTGTCGATGATTTCCGCGCGGACCACGGCGGGCGAGCGCAGCAGGCCGAGGACCAGCTCCTGGGCCAGCTCCGCATCGATGTTGTAGGCGATTCGCGCGGCGGGGTTGTGGCTGACGTCCAGCAGCGCGCGCACTTCGCGATTGATGGATGCGTCCTGGCTGGCATAATCGACGCCAACCTGAATCAGGCTGAGCAGGGTTCCCAGGATAAAGGCCACCAGCACGGTGAGGCTGGCCTGTTTGAACGACAGGCGATGGGTCAGCGCTATATCCATGGGGGCGGGGATCAGCCTTGGCGAGGTTCTGCCGCCTAGCATAGCCCATCCCGACCGTCTGTCGGGGTTCCTGGGCGCAACCGATGATCGATCCGTGACGTCAGTCCGATCCGAGGAGAACAGAGTGGATTCCCGATTGAGCGATTTTCTTGCCCGCGCCGAAAGCGTGCTCGCGCGCCTGGAGCCGCTGCTGCCGGCCGTACGCGAAGCCGTCGACTGGGAGCGCAGCCTGGCGGCGCGCTGGCACCGCGACGGCCGTAGCGGCTACCTGCAGCCGCTGGAGGTCAGCCTCGACCTGCGCCTGGCCGACCTGCTGGGCGTAGAGCGGCAGCGCGAGCAACTGGAACGCAACACCCGCCAGTTCGTCGCCGGCCAGCCGGCCAACCACGCCTTGCTCTGGGGGGCCCGCGGGACCGGCAAGTCCTCCCTGGTTCGTGCGCTGCTGGCCGAGCTGGCCGGCGCCGGACTGCGCCTGATCGAGATCGAGCGCGACCACCTGGCCGACCTGCCGCGCGTGGTGGAGCAACTGCAAGGCCTGCCACAGCGCTTCGTGCTGTTCTGCGACGACCTCTCGTTCGATGCCGGGGAAGGCGACTACCGGGTACTCAAGAGCGTGCTCGACGGCTCGCTGGAACAGGCGCCGGAGAATGTGCTGCTCTACGCCACCTCCAACCGCCGGCACCTGGTTTCGGAGAAGCAGAGCGACAACGAGAACTGGAAGATGGTGGACGGCGAGCTGCATCCCAACGAAGCGGTGGAGGACAAGATCGCCTTGTCCGACCGTTTCGGCCTGTGGCTGTCGTTCTATCCCTTCACCCAGGAGCATTTCCTCAGCGTGGTTCACCACTGGGTGGACGTGCTCGCGGAGAAGGCCGGGCTGGCCTGGAGCTGGAGCGAGGAACTGGAGAAGGAAGCGATCCGCTGGGCGCTTGGCCGCGGCAACCGCAACGGCCGTTGCGCCTATCAGTTCTCCCGCTACTGGGTGGGCAAGCAACTGCTGGAGCGCCAGGCATGATCGATCTGCAGCAATCTGGCGCCGGGCTGGCCGGCTACGCCCTGCTGGCGGCGCAGGCCGAGGCGCTGTTCGCCGACGAGCGCGATTTCATCGCCAACGCCGCGCAGTTCTCCGCCTTTCTCTTCCATGAGCTGGGCGACCTGAACTGGGCCGGCTTCTATCTGAACCGCAACGAGGAACTGGTCCTGGGACCGTTCCAGGGCAAGGTCGCCTGCGTCCGCATTCCCTTCTCCAAGGGCGTCTGCGGCGCCGCGGCGCGTACCCGGCTGACCCAGCGGGTCGACGACGTCCACGCGTTTCCCGGCCACATCGCCTGCGACAGCGCTTCCAGCAGCGAACTGGTGGTGCCCCTGCTCAAGGACGGCCGCCTGGTCGCTGTGCTCGATCTGGACAGCCCGAGCGTGGCGCGCTTCAGCGCCGAGGACCAGGCCGGGATCGAAGGCCTGGTGGAGATATTCCTGCGCCTGACGGACTGCTGAGCGACGCGTTCAGGCTTTCGCTGCGAGCTTGTCGAGGGTCCGTCGTTCCCCCGGCAGCAGCGCTTGCATCGCCGGGCGTTCGAGCATCCGCGCGAAATGCGCGGCGAGGGCCGGCCAGCGTTGCTCGTCCAGGTTTTCGCCGGCGTGACGCAGGTTGACCAACTGGCTGGCGATCGCCAGGTCGGCGAGGGTCAGTCGCTCGCCGACGAAGAAGGCCCGGCCGTCGAGATGGTTTTCCAGGTAATCGAAGTGCGCTGGCAGCTTTTCCTCCAGCGCGCGACGCACGTCGTTTTCCTCGCAGGCCTGGCCCATCGCCGGCTTGAGTATCCGGTTGCGGAAGATCGTCAGCGTGGCCAGGGGAGCGATCTCGTAGTCGGCGTATTTTTCCAGCCAGCGCACCGCTGCGCGGCCGGCGGGGGCGTCGCCCTGGAGATTCGGCGGTTCGGGATAGCGTTCTTCCAGGTACTGGCAGATCACGCTGGAGTCGGCGAGGGCCAGGTCGCCGTCGCGCAACGCCGGGATGCGGCCCAGCGGACTGATCTCGCGATACCAGGCCGGCTGGCCGAACGGGGCGATCGCTTCCAACTGGTAGTCGAGGCCCTTTTCGGCCAGGAGCAGGCGGACCTTGCGGACGAACGGAGACAGCGGGGCTCCGTAGAGTGTCAGGCTCATAACGATTTCCTCGGTCGATATGAGCCTGGGTTATAGCACGGCTGCCGTGGGCAGGCCGGAATCAGTCGTAGACGTTCTTCTTCTTCCACAGGTCGTCTGCATCGAGGGCCTTCAATCCCTCGTTGAGTTCGCTGGGCTCCTCGCTCGCCGGCTGGCTGTTGTTCAGCACCATCGCGTTGGCGCGGGCCAGCTGCGCTTCCATCTGCTGCAGCTCCGCCTGGTAGCGCGCCAGCTCGGGCTGCTTGCGCAGGTACTGGGCGCCGCGTTCGAAGGCCAGGCGCGCCTGGCGCGGTTCGTTCTGCTGCAGGGCCTGCTGGCCGAGATTGCCGAAGAACTCGATATGCAGGCGCACCAGGAGGTGGCGAATCTCCTTGACCCAGATCTGCGCCTCGCTGCGCGGCAGGTGGCCGTCCTGGGTGAAACGGGTGAGCTGGGCATGCAGGGCTTCGAAGAGGAAGCGGACTTCCTTGGCCTTGTCCTCGGTCAGGATCGCCTGGGGCGGATTGCGCACCGGGATCGACTCGCCCTTGGCGACCAGCGCGCGCAACTCTTCTATACGAGCCTTGAGCCCGGCATCGGCTTTCTTCTCCAGCGCCAGTTGCTGCTCGCTGAGGCTGAGCTCGATCTGGCTCATCAACAGCTTCAGCGACGGGCTGACGAACTGGCCGGGAAGGCTCTCGGAAATCTGCGCGCAGCGCCGGACCCGGTCGTTGAGTTCGGCCTTCAGGCGCGCTTTCTCCAGCTTGCTGTTTTCCACCACGTGGTTGATATAGCCAATGGCGATGAGGAGGGCGATCCCGCCGATGATGAGGGCGGTAATGAGGAGTGGCGACACCTTGGGACTCCGCTGTAAGAATTTTCTCAGTCTAATGTCTTGGTGCTACCACTGATAGCAGCAGCTCATTATTTGCACAGAAGTCTTTGATTTAAAAAAATTTTCTCAGAAGGGTTGACGCCTCCCCGGACGCTCCATAAAATGCGCGCCACTTCCAGCGTGAAGCCAAACGCGAAACACTGGAAGCCGGAAAGATCTGTTGTAAGTTCCGGGCCGCGTCCCCTTCGTCTAGTGGCCTAGGACACCGCCCTTTCACGGCGGTAACAGGGGTTCGAGTCCCCTAGGGGACGCCATTGCGGGAATAGCTCAGTTGGTAGAGCACGACCTTGCCAAGGTCGGGGTCGCGAGTTCGAGTCTCGTTTCCCGCTCCAAATTCTACAGCCTGGCTTCGGCGGGGTTGGTGAAAGTTAGGCGTCAAAGGTTCGGTTTCGGCCGAACGGGCAACAAGTTGTAACGCGGGAATAGCTCAGTTGGTAGAGCACGACCTTGCCAAGGTCGGGGTCGCGAGTTCGAGTCTCGTTTCCCGCTCCAAGCATGATCCAGGTTTCGGCCTGGGTCGAAGAGAAAAGGGCCTTCGGGCCCTTTTTTCGTTTCTGCGCCCCAGGCTGCTCGTCCTGGTCTCCTTTACTTGCCTCGTTCTGCCGTTCAAGCCCCGCTGTCTCGCGGTAGCGAGGACGTCCCGGGTCCCGCGCGCTGGACGCCTTTTCCGTCGCGTTCGGCGGCGGAGGCGGGCGCGGTCGCTCGCCAGGCTTCTGGGGTAAGATTCGTTCCGGGCGCCGGCTGCGTTGCGCCGCAAATAGGTGCAGGCTGGCGCGAGCGAGCCGGCTCTGTCGGGGTGTTCCCGTCGCCGGACGTTGTCGGATTCGTGCTTGTATTTTCAATCTCATACGGACATGACCCTGATCCCGGCAATCCCGGGCGGGCTTCGTGCAACTTGCGCGGGAGCGTGGCACCTATGCAGATCGGCAGGCCGCGGCGGGACAGTCTCTTTCATTTCGGTATCGTGATCGCCGCGCTCGCGGCCGTCCCGTTGCTCATGGCGCCGCTGGTGTACCAGCAGGCCAGGATGCGTGCCGAAGGCGAGGCCGCGGTAACCTCTGTCGCCATTCTTCGCCAGTTGGACACCCTGCTCGGCGTTGTCTCGGACAGCCTGGACAAGAGCCAGGAGGCGGTGGGCAAGCCGTGCCGGGAGGTCCTGGGCCGATTGACCCGGATGACCATGCTGAGCCCGTATTTCCGCTCGCTGGTCCTAGTGGAACGCGAGAACGTCTATTGCTCCTCCCTGCGGGGCGAGTTGCACGATCTGCCGTTGCAGGTGGCCTTCAAGGCTTTGGGCAGCCTGCCGGCCGGGCAGCGCATCACCCCCAGCAACGCGACGCCGCAGGTACCGGAGCGGGCTTCGGTCATCATGTCGCGTGGCGATGAAAACGGATCCGGCGTGCTGGCGATAATCGACGGTCAGTACCTGCTGGATATCCAACAGGCGGCTTCCTACGACGAACGGTTCCAGGTGCAGATGGTCCTGAGACAGTCGCAGCGACAGCTACCCGGCGGCGCGCCCGCCACCGGCGATGGCGTCGCCGTAGCGGCTTCGGCAAGGTTTCCGGTCGAGGTGCGGGTGGCGGTCGCTCCCGCGCTGGCCAGCGCCTATCGTGCCGATGCCTGGCGGCATTACGCCCCCTTCATCCTCCTGGCCGCGTTGCTGGCGGGATATCTGGCGCACCTGTTCTGCCGTCGCCGGCTGTCGCTGGTCGGCGACATGTATCGGGCCATGCGCGCCCGTGAGTTCCACATGGTCTACCAGCCGATCATCCACCTCGATACCGGAGAGTGCCGGGGCGTCGAGGCGTTGGTGCGCTGGCAGCGGCCGGACAGGAGTCAGGTGCGGCCGGACATCTTCATCCCCCTGGCCGAAGACAACGGCATGATCGGCGATCTGACCCGGCACCTCTTCGGCCTGGTCGCCGCCGACCTGGCGCAACTGGGCCTGGGGGCGGGCGATCATCTCGGTGTCAATGTCAGTGGCTCGCACTTGGCGAGCCATGGGTTCGTCGACGACGTGCGGCGTTTGCTCGGCGCCATCGGCAGCGAAGGCCCGCAACTGGTCCTGGAAGTCACCGAGCGCGAGGCGCTGCCGCACGATGCGCAGTTGCAGCACAACATCCAGCAACTGCGCGAGCTTGGCGTGCAATGGGCGCTGGACGATTTCGGCACGGGGCAAAGCTCGTTGTCCCACCTGCAGAAGCTGCATGCGGACTTTCTCAAGATCGATCGCTCGTTCGTCAGCAGCGTCGGCAGCGGATCGGTGAATGCCGTGGTGCTGGAGACGATCATCGCGCTGGCGCAGCGCCTGGACCTGGCCATGACCGCCGAAGGCATCGAGACCCGGGAGCAGGAACAGTACTTGTGCGGGCACAGCATCCAGTGGGGGCAGGGCTACCTGTTTTCCCCGCCGCTGAAGGCGGCCGAGCTCTGGGCGTGGCGCAACAGCCGGCGCGGCGCAGAGCGCGAGGCGCGCGTAGCGGCGAACTAGAGGGGCAGATGAGCGTGCGGCGGAAGCGCAAAGAGTCGCGCCGGCGTGCGTACGGCGCGAGGCGATTCAGTGCCGCGGGCTGTCCTCGGGCAGCGCGAGCAACTGCTTTTCGCGGTTCCAGTCGAACGTTTCGCCGCGCTCTTCGGCTTCGTAGCGGCGCTCGTCGAGGCGCTGGAACAGGTCGATCTCTTCGTCCGGCATGAAGTGCAGGCAATCGCCGCCGAAGAACCACAGCAGGTCGCGAGGTACCAGGTGGGCGATCTGCGGATAGCGGTGGAAGACCTGGGAAATCAGGTCCTGGCCGAGGTATTGGGCGCCTTCCGGGTCGCGCGGCAGTTCGTCCATCAGTTCGTCGAAACGCTCGAGGAACAGCCCGTGGTTTTCTTCCGGCACCTGCTCGGCCTCGCCCAGGGCGCCGAGGATGTTGCGCAGGTGCTGGAGCAGGGCGAGGTGGTGCTCGAGGTAGGAGTTGGCCATGACGGGTCCTCTGGAAAAAAGCTGGGCAGTATAAAGGGTTTCGCGGCGCCGGCCAGTTTCAGCGGATCGCCGGGGGCTGGCTCTGGCGCCGGCGGTTTTCCAGTTGCCGGCGTTCGCTGTCGAGGCGCCGCTGGTCCTGCTCCAGGCGCCAGCGCTGCTGGTCCAGTTGCTGCTGGCGGATCAGGTTGTCCTGCATCTGTCGCTGCTGCCGTTGCCGCTGCAGGTTCTGCTGCTGGCGTTGCAGTTGATCCTGCTGCAATTGCAGGCGTTGTTCGTCGAAGCGCTGGCGCTGTTCCTGGAGCTGGCGTTGGCGCTGTTCGCCGGCGCGCTGCACCGCCTGCTGGTGCGGCTGCACGCCATAGGGCGCAGGCGGTGCGGCCTGCGCCGGGGGCAGGAGGAGAAACGAGGCTGCCAGGCCGGTGGCAAGTAGCTTGAGCATGATGGCCTCCCGTACGTCAGGGATGTGCCCGTCGATTCTAGCCAATCGCCCGGGTTTGGGTGGGTGAAGACGACAAAGGCGCCGGAAGGCGCCTTTGTCGGTTGCGACTGTCGCTTTGCCGCGGAGTGTCAGCGGATCCTGCCGTCGGCCAGTTGCAGTTCCTCCTTGGCGAAGTCGTCGACGTCGATCACCTTGCGCCGTGCCGCTTCGGCCTGGTGCAGGGCCTGCGCCTGCTCGGCGCTCAGCACGCCGGCGGCGGCGCCGGCATCGATCGGGTTCTGCCCCGCTTGCGGCTGGACCCTGCCTTCCTTGATCGCCTTGTGCAGGGTTTTCTCCAGCGCGGCGCTTTCGCGTACCGCGTCGAAGGCGTGGGCGAGGGCACCGACCGGGTCCTGCGGGTCTTTCGGCAGGAACGCGCCGGCGAGGATCGCCTGCAACGCCGGGTCGTCGTCCGGACGGCCGAGGATTTCCGCGATCTCGGCGTCCAGTTCGTCGCCCGGCCCTTTGTGCCGGCGGCCGAACGGCAGTACCAGGACCTTCAGCGCGCAGCCGAAGAAGCGGCTGGGGAAGTTGTTCAGCAGGTCCTCCAGCGCCGCCTCGGCCTTGCCGAGGTTTTCCTCCATGGCCCAGCGCAGCAGCGGATGCAGGTAGTCCGGGTTGCCCAGGTCGTGGTAGCGCTTGAGCGCCGCCGAGCCCAGGTAGAGATAGCTGAGGACATCGCCGAGACGCGCGGAGAGGCGTTCCTTGCGCTTCAGTTCGCCGCCCAGCAGCATCATGCTGAAGTCGGCGAGCAGGGCGAAGGACGCCGCCAGGCGGTTCAGCGCGCGGAAGTAGGGACGGCTGATGCGGTCGCCGGGCGCGTTGCCGAGGTGGCCGCAGCTGAGACTGAGGAGGAAGCTGCTGGCGGCGTTGCCGACGGCGAAGCCGATGTGCTTCACCAGCAGCGCGTCGAACTCGCGGGCGGCCTGGTCCTTGTCCTCGCGCTGGGCCAGTTCCATTTCCTTGAGCACGTACGGATGGCAACGGATCGCGCCCTGGCCGAAGATCATCAGGTTGCGCGAGAGGATGTTCGCGCCTTCCACCGTGATGAAGATCGGCGCGCCCTGCCAGGAACGACCCAGGTAGTTGTTCGGGCCCATGATGATGCCCTTGCCGCCATGGATGTCCATGGCATGGGCGATGCACTTGCGGCCGCGCTCGGTGAGGTGGTACTTGAGGATCGCCGAAAGCACCGAGGGCTTCTCGCCGAGGTCCACCGCGTTGGCGGTGAGGATTCGCGCGCTGTCCATCAGCCAGGCGTTGCCGCCGATGCGGGCGAGCGCCTCCTGGATGCCTTCGAAGGCGGCGATCGGCACGTTGAACTGCTCGCGGACCTGAGCGTAGCGACCGCTGACGTAGCTGCTGGCCTTGCCAGCGCTGGTGCCCACCGCCGGCAGCGAGATGGAGCGTCCGACCGACAGGCAGTTCATTAGCATCATCCAGCCTTTGCCGATCATTTCCTGCCCGCCGATGATGTACTCCAGCGGCACGAACACGTCCTTGCCGGAGTTCGGACCGTTCATGAAGGCGGCGCCCAGCGGCACGTGGCGGCGGCCGATCTCGACCCCGGGGGTGTCGGTGGGAATCAGCGCCAGGGTGATGCCCAGGTCCTCCTCGTCGCCCAGCAGATGGTCCGGGTCGTGGCACTTGAAGGCCAGGCCGAGGAGGGTGGCCACCGGGCCGAGGGTGATGTAGCGCTTTTCCCAGGTCAGGCGCAGGCCGAGCACCTCGCGACCTTCCCATTCGCCCTTGCAGACGATGCCGACGTCGGTCATGCCGCCGGCATCGGAGCCCGCGTAGGGGCCGGTGAGGGCGAAGCAGGGGATGTCGTCGCCCTTGGCCAGGCTCGGCAGGTAGCGCTGGCGCTGCTCGTCGGTGCCGTAGTGGAGCAGCAGCTCGGCCGGGCCGAGGGAGTTCGGCACCATCACCGTCGAGGCCAGGTCGCCGCTACGGGTGGCGAGCTTCATCACTACCTGCGAGTGGGCGAAGGCGGAGAAGCCCTTGCCGCCGTACTCCTTGGGAATGATCAGGCCGAAGAAGCCGTGCTGCTTGATGAAGGCCCAGGCTTCTTCCGGCAGGTCCATGCGCTGGCCGATGTCCCAGTCGCTGACCATGGCGCAGAGTTCTTCGGTCGGGCCGTCGACGAAGGCCTGCTCTTCTTCGGTGAGTTGCGCCTTGGGGTAGTCGAGCAGTTTCTGCCAGTCCGGGCGGCCGCTGAACAATTCGCCATCCCACCACACGGTGCCCGCCTCGATGGCCTCGCGCTCGGTGTCGGACATCGGCGGCAGGACTTTCTGGAACCAGGCGAACAGCGGACCGCTGAGCACGCGCCGGCGCAGGTCGGGCAGGGCGAGGGGAAGCGCCACCGCCAGCCAGAGCAGCCAGAAGACCAGCAGCAGCCAGCCGGGCGCGTGGCTGAACACGCCCATCAGGATCAGGTAGGCGGCGCTGATGCCGAGCGCGGGAGCGGGTGGGGTACGCCGATGGGCGAGGTAAGCGACACCGAGTACCAGTACGACTAACCAGAGCAACAACATGCGGAATCCTCCATGAAGACGCCAGGCGGCGTCTCGAGCTTAGCCCGTTTGCCGCCGTTTGGCGGCAGGGCCGGTCAGCTTGGCCGGTTTGTCACGTTATAGGCGAAAACTTCCCGTTTAGACTGGGACAAATTGCCCGCCGGGAGCCCGCCATGCAGTCCTACCTACAATCCGGCCGCTTCGTGGATAGTGACCACCCGGTGGTGGTGGAGTTCGCGGAAAAATCCCGGGGGAATTCGGCGAAACCGCGTGACCAGGCGGTCGCGCTGTACTACGCGGTACGCGACGGGGTGCGCTACAACCCCTACGTGTTCAGCCGCGATCCGCAGACCCTGAAGGCCAGCCACGCGCTGCAGCAGGGCGAGTCCTATTGCGTGCCCAAGGCCATCCTGCTCGCCGCCTGTGCCCGGCATTGCCGGATTCCGGCGCGGATCGGCCTGGCCGACGTGCGCAACCACCTGGCCACGCCGCGCCTGCTGGAGGCGCTGCGCAGCGAGGTGTTCGCCATGCACGGCTATACCGAGCTGTACCTCGAGGGCCGCTGGGTGAAGGCCACCCCGGCGTTCAACCGTGCCTTGTGCCGCGCCTTCGACGTCGCTCCGCTGGAGTTCGACGGCGTCGCCGACAGCGTCTTCCATCCGTTCAACCGCCAGGGCGAGCGCTACATGGAATACCTGGCCGATCACGGCCAGTTCGCCGACCTGCCGGAGGAACTGTTCTTCTCCCACTTGCAGCAGCACTATCCGCACCTGTTCTCCGGCCGCCCGCTGGCCCTGGACGGCGATTTCCAGGCCGAGGCCGGGCAAGATGAAGGGCGTCGATAGTCACCATCAGCCGGCGCGTCTTCCTTCTTCGGTCCATCCTCGGTAGGGTGCGGCATGTCGTCCGGGCGCTCCGGCGACCCATCCGCCGCATCAACCGAAGAGGGAACGCAGAGTATGTTGACCATCTGGGGCCGGAAGAACTCGAGCAATGTGCGCAAGGCGTTGTGGTGCGCCGAGGAGGCTGGCCTGGAGTACCGGACGGTGGATGCCGGCGGGGCGTTCGGCCTGGTGGATGAGCCGGCGTTCCGCGCGATGAACCCGAACGGTCGGGTGCCGGTGATCGAGGACGACGGCTTCGTCCTCTGGGAGTCCAACGCCATCGTCCGCTACCTGGCCGCCCGCTATGCGCCGGGCGACCTCTATCCGCAGGACCCGGTGCGCCGCGCCGACGCCGACAAGTGGATGGACTGGACCACCTCGACTCTCGCCGGGCCGTTCCGCGACCTGTTCTGGGGAACGCTGCGTACGCCGCCGGAGCAACGCGACGAGGCCCTGATCGCAAAGGCGTTGCAGACCTGCGGCGAGTTGCTGCGGGTGCCGGACCAGACCCTGGCCGGCCAACCCTGGCTGTCCGGCGAACGCTTCGGCATGGGTGACATTCCCCTGGGCTGTTTCATCTACGCCTGGTTCGAGATGCCCATCGAGCGCCCGCCGCTGCCCCACCTCGAGGCCTGGTACCTGCGCTTGCGTGAGCGCCCGGCGTTCCGCACCGCGGTAATGACCGAACTGACCTGAGCCGGCTACTGTTGCATTTTGTTACCCGTAGCCTTATCTAGCTCTTCCTCTTCACCTTCCGACACGGGAAGCCTAATGAGTTCCGCCCTGTCCATCCGTCAATTGACGAAAACCTACGGCAACGGTTTCCAGGCCCTCAAGGGCATCGACCTGGACGTCGCCGAAGGTGATTTCTTCGCCTTGCTCGGCCCCAACGGCGCGGGCAAGTCCACCACCATCGGGATTCTCTCGACCCTGGTGAACAAGACCAGCGGTTCGGTCTCGGTGTTCGGCCACGACCTCGACAAGGACCCGGCCGGCCTCAAGCGTTGCCTTGGCGTGGTGCCGCAGGAGTTCAACTTCAACCAGTTCGAGAAGGTCTTCGACATCGTCGTGACCCAGGCCGGCTACTACGGCATCCCGGCGAAGATCGCCAAGGAGCGCGCCGAGCGCTACCTGACCCAACTGGGCCTGTGGGACAAGCGCAACGAAGCCTCGCGGATGCTCTCCGGCGGCATGAAGCGGCGCCTGATGATCGCCCGCGCACTGGTCCACCAGCCGCGCCTGCTGATCCTCGACGAGCCCACCGCCGGGGTCGACATCGAGCTGCGTCGTTCGATGTGGAGCTTCCTCACCGAACTCAACCAGGAAGGCATCAGCATCATCCTCACCACCCACTACCTGGAAGAGGCGGAGCAGCTCTGCCGCAACATCGCCATCATCGACCACGGCGAGATCGTGCAGAACACCAGCATGCGTGACCTGCTGATGACCCTGCATTCGGAAACCTTCCTGCTCGACCTGAAGAACGTCCAGGCCCTGCCGCCGACTCTCGACGGCTACCCGACGCGGCTGGTGGACGATCACACCCTCGAAGTGCAGGTGGAGAAAAGCCAGGGCATCAACGATCTGTTCGCCCAGTTGGGCGCACAAGGCATCGAGGTACTGAGCCTGCGCAACAAGACCAATCGCCTGGAGGAGCTGTTCGTGTCGCTGGTGGAGAAGAACCTGACGAGGATCGCCCGATGAGCAGCGAGCTGAGCGCCAACCTGGTCGCCCTGAACACTATCGTCTACCGCGAGGTGCGCCGCTTCACCCGGATCTGGCCGCAGACCCTGCTGCCGCCGGCGATCACCATGGTCCTGTACTTCGTGATCTTCGGCAATTTGATCGGCCGCCAGATCGGCGATATGGGCGGCTTCACCTACATGGAATACATCGTGCCCGGCCTGATCATGATGTCGGTGATCACCAACGCCTACGGCAACGTGGTGTCGAGCTTCTTCGGCAGCAAGTTCCAGCGCTCGGTGGAGGAACTGCTGGTGTCGCCGGTGTCGCCGCACACCATCCTCCTCGGCTACACCATCGGCGGCGTGCTGCGCGGCCTGGCGGTGGGGGTGATCGTGACCCTGCTGTCGCTGTTCTTCACCAAGCTGCAGGTGCACCACCTGGGCATCACGGTACTGGTAGTGGTACTGACCGCGACCATCTTCTCCCTGGGCGGTTTCATCAACGCGGTGTTCGCGCGCAACTTCGACGACATCTCGATCATCCCGACCTTCGTGCTGACGCCGCTGACCTACCTGGGCGGGGTGTTCTACTCGATCAACCTGCTGCCGCCGTTCTGGCAGACGGTGTCGCTGGCCAACCCGATCCTGCACATGGTCAACGCCTTCCGCTACGGCATCCTCGGCGTCTCCGACATCCGCATCGGCGTGGCCATCGGCTTCATGCTGCTGGCCACCGCGGTGCTGTATTTCGGCTGTGTACGGCTGCTGGTGAGCGGGCGCGGCATGCGCCAGTGAAGCGCTCGATGGCATGAAGCACGAAGCCCCCGTCATGGGGGCTTCGCGTTTCAGGGGCGCGGGCGGGCGAAATCGATGACGAAACGGGTCCAGCCGTCGGCTGACTCGCAGCGAATCTCGCCGCCGTGGGCCTGGACGATGGAGCGGCAGATCGCCAGGCCGAGCCCGGCGTGTTCGCCCTGGCCTTCGCGGCGCGCCGGATCGGCACGATAGAACCGGTCGAACAGGCGCGGCAAGCGCTCAGGAGGAATCGCCGGACCCTGGTTCTCCACGCTCAGGCGCCGGTCGCCGAGACGGATGCGGATCTCGCCGCCATCGGCGGTGAAGCGCAGGGCATTGTCCAGCAGGTTGGCCAGCACCCGCCGCAGCATGCCGCGGTCGCCCGGCAGGCTCAGGCTGCCCTGGCGCAGCAGGCGGATATCGTGGTCTTCCGCCAGCGGCTGGTAGAACTCCAGCAGCGAGTCGACTTCCGCGCCCAGGTCCAGGGCCTGGCGGCTGGGCGCCAGCAGGCCGTGGTCGGCCTTGGCCAGCAACAGCATGTCGTTGACCATCGCGGTGAGCCGTTCCAGCTCCTCGAGGTTGCCGTGCAGGGCCTCGCGATAATCCTCCAGCGAGCGTGGGCGGGACAATACCACCTGGGTCTGGGTCAGCAGACTGGTGAGCGGGGTGCGCAACTCGTGGGCGATGTCGGCGGAGAACGCCGAGAGGCGCTGGAAGGCTTCTTCCAGGCGCGCCAGCATGGCGTTCAGCTCGCCGGCCAGTCCGCGCAGCTCCTCTGGCATCCGGCTGGCGTCGAGGCGGGTGGTGAGGGAGTTGGCGGAAACCCGCGCGGCGACTTCGCGCATCCGTCGCAGCGGCGCCAGGCTGGCGCCGGTGGCCCAGGCGCCGAGCAGCGCCGTGGCCAGCGCCGACAGGCTCATGGTCAGCCAGATCAACTGGCGCATGCGTTGCAGGAAGTGCTGGTGATGACTGATGTCGAGGATCACGGTGAGTCGCGGCGAAGCGTCGTTGCCGGGCTCCAGCGGGGCGCCGAGTTCGCGGTTGGCGGGCAGGCCGGGATGCGCAGGCTGCGGCAGGCGCTCGAACCAGAGGTTGCCATCCGGGCCGTTCAGACGCAGGCCGAGGTCGGGATGGCGTGCCAGTTCGCGCAGCAGTTCCGCTTCGCGGCGGCGCATCTGTTGTTCCGAGCCGAGGCCGCGCAGCTCATCGCGAAACACCGCGAGCTTGGCGGACATCGCCATATGGTCGAGCTCGACGAAATGCTCGTCGATGGCCCTGCTGAAGATCAATCCGGCGATCAGCGAGACCGCCGCCGTGCAGGCGGCGAACAGCAGGCTCAGGCGGACGCCGAGGGACATCCGCGAGCCGAACCCGGCGCTCATTCGTCGCGCTCTTCGAGAACGTAGCCCATGCCGCGCACGGTATGGATCAGGCGCTGCGGGTAGTCGTCGTCGACCTTGGCGCGCAGGCGGCGGATGGCCACCTCGATGACGTTGGTATCGCTGTCGAAGTTCATGTCCCAGACCTGCGAGGCGATCAGCGACTTGGGCAGCACCTCGCCGCTGCGCCGCAGCAGCAGTTCGAGCAGGGCGAACTCCTTGGCGGTGAGGTCGATCCGCTTGCCCTGGCGTTGCACCCGGCGGCGCAGCAAATCGAGTTCGAGGTCGGCCAGTTGCAGGGTGGTCTCCTGCAACTGCTGGCTGCCCCGGCGCAGCAGGGTGCGCACCCGGGCGAGCAGTTCGACGAAGGCGAACGGCTTCACCAGGTAATCGTCGGCGCCTTGTTCGAGGCCGCGCACGCGGTCCTCTACGGCATCGCGGGCGGTCAGGAACAGCACCGGTACGGTCATCCCGGCGTCGCGCACGCTGCGCAGGATCTGCCAGCCGTCACGGCCGGGCAGCATGACGTCGAGGATCAGCAGGTCGTAGTCGCCGCCCAGGGCCAGTTGCTCGCCCTCGTTGCCATCGTCGCTCAGGTCGACGGCGAAGCCTGCCTCGGCGAGCCCCTGGCGCAGGTACTGGCCGATGCGCGGTTCGTCTTCGACGATCAGCAGTTTCATGTTCATCCCTCGTTACATTTGCCGGCCATGCCGACCTGTTTCTGACAGCATCGTAATCAGTGGGTAACGGGGGCGACAGTGGCCCCCGCGCAGACTACAGGGGAACTCATTCGAGGAGACTTCCCATGCGTACCTTCACTGCCTCCACCCTCGCTTTCCTGCTGGTCCTCGCCCCGACCGTTCCGGCCATGGCCGACAGCGGCGGCGACATCGTCTTCGAGCGCATGCAGGCCCAGGCCGCCAAGGCTCGTGCCGCGCACCAGGAGAAACTGGCGAAGCAGGCCGAAGCGACGAAGAAGGACAAGGAAAACTGCTGATCGCCAGTTCTTCCACCCCCGGCTCCACACGGGATGACGGAGGGCTCCGATCCCGTCTTCACCCGCCACCGGTTCCCTGGTTTCCGGTCGGCGGGTTTTTTATGCCCGTCGGTGGCGCTGGGCGATCTTAGCCTTCGCGGTCCGCAACGGCGGCAAGCTGACAAAGATGTAATGCTCCCGACAGCCAGCCGGCAGGCGCAGCGACACAGGATAGGCGACATCAACCCGATGGAGATTCCCCGTATGTTTCCGCGCCGCCTGCTTCCCGCTTCCCTGATCGTCCTCGGCGTGCTTTTCGGTGCCAGCGCCCAGGCTTCGCCGGCCCACGGCCAGGCCTTCGGCAAGCCGGCCCAGGCCGCGCAGGCCAGCCGCAGCATCGAGGTGGTGCTCGGCGACATGTACTTCAAGCCGCGGGCGATCGAGGTCAAGGCCGGCGAGACGGTCCGCTTCGTGCTGAAGAACGAAGGCAAGCTGTTGCACGAGTTCAACCTGGGAGACGCGGCGATGCATGCCGAGCACCAGAAGGAGATGCTGGAGATGCAGCAGTCCGGGATGCTCACCCCGACCGGCATGGCGTCGATGGACCATAGTCAGATGGGCCACGGCATGGCCGGCATGGACCATGGCCGGATGATGAAGCACGACGACCCCAACAGCGTGCTGGTCGAGCCGGGCAAGAGCGCCGAGCTGACCTGGACCTTCGCCAAAGCCACCCGGCTGGAGTTCGCCTGCAACATCCCCGGCCACTACCAGGCCGGGATGGTCGGTCAACTAACCGTGCAGCCCTGAGCCGGCGGACGGCCGGCGTGAAGATGCCGGCCGATCCGTATACACTTGCCGCCGCCCGCCAGTGCGGCGCGGCGCGCGGGGAAGGGCCCTGCGCGATTCATCCAGCAGGTTTCCCTCATGCAGCATCCCGCCGAACATTCGCCGCTGGGCAAGACCAGCGAATACGTCTCCAGCTACACGCCGTCGCTGCTGTTTCCCATTTCACGCACGGCGAAATGGGCCGAGCTTGGCCTGAGCGCCGAGACCCTGCCTTATCGCGGCGTGGATATCTGGAACTGCTACGAGCTGTCCTGGCTGACCCCGGCCGGCAAGCCGGTGGTGGCGATCGGCGAGTTCTCGATCCCGGCGGACTCGCCGAACATCATCGAGTCGAAGTCGTTCAAGCTTTACCTCAATTCCCTCAACCAGTCCGCCTTCGATAGTCGCGAGGCGCTTCGCGCGGTATTGCAGAAAGACCTCTCGGCCGCTGCCGGGGCGCCCGTGGGCGTGCGCCTGCGCAGCCTCGACGAAGTTGCCGAGGAGGGCATCGGGCGTCTGCCGGGGCGCTGCATCGACGAGCTGGACATCGCCGTCGACGGCTACGAGCAGCCGCGCCCGGAACTGCTGCGCTGCGACGCCGGGCGGATCGTCGAGGAGCAGCTCTACAGCCACCTGCTCAAGTCCAACTGCCCGGTCACCGGCCAGCCCGACTGGGGCACCCTGGTGGTCGACTACCGGGGCCCGGCGCTGGACCCGGCCAGCCTGCTGGCCTACCTGGTTTCCTTCCGCCAGCACCAGGACTTCCACGAACAGTGCGTCGAACGCATCTTCCTCGACCTGCAGCGCCTGTTGCAGCCGCAGGCGCTCAGCGTCTACGCGCGCTACGTACGCCGTGGCGGCCTGGATATCAATCCCTACCGCAGCCTGGCGGAGGTCGCACCGGACAACCGACGCCTGGTGCGCCAGTAACGCCTCGCAACACGCGGATACGAAAAAGCCCCGGCCATGCCGGGGCTTTTCATTTCGGCAAGTCGTTCAGATACCCATGTTGGCCAGGCTCTGCACGATGGAGCGGAGCGTGCCGGCGAGGGTCGGGTGGCTGACCTCGAAGCGCTCGACGGCGAGGTTGACCCCATCGACCAGGCTGCCTTCGTTGAGGACGTCCTCGTTGGCCAGTTTCAGTTCGATGTCCCTGATCAGGAGTTCCAGTTCGGCGCGCTGCTCTTCGTTCAGCGGCGGTTGTTGCTCCAGTTGCTCGCGCAGGGCGGATAGTTCGCGCAGCAGACTCTCTTTCGGCATGGTATTTCCCTCGACGTACAAGTCTTCGGTGGACCTCCGGCGGGCGCCGAAAGGTCCGTCCATGCCGAACAGATTAACCTGTCGGGCGCAGATGTGCGCGATCCGGATCAATCCGCAGCAGGCGTTCCAGCAGCGGGAAGAAGTGCGTCAGTTCGGGGGTGCGCATGGCCGGGTCCTTGGCCAGGTCGTCGAGGCGGCGCAGGGTCAGGCCGTCCTGGGCATAGGGCGCCTTGATGTAGGCCGCGGCGGCACGCTCGTCGAACGGCCCGCCTTGCAGCACCAGGCTGTGCCGGGAGGCCGGCGACAGGCTGGCGTGGTAGCTCGGGTCCACCGCGCAGAGGAAGCGCTTGGCCGATACGTGCAGGCGCACCGGCTGCCAGACCGACTCTGGGAACAGCTCGCGCAGCAGGCGTGCGCCGAATTCCTCGTGGCGCAGGTCCTCCTCGTCGATCTGCGCCGGGTCTTCGTAGAGGTGGCCGATATCGTGCAGCAGGGCGGCGACTACAAGGCTGTCCGAGCAGCCGGCGCGCTCGGCCAGGGTCGCACACTGCAGCGCGTGCTCGGCCTGGCTGACTGCCTCGCCATAGGGCTCGGCGCCATGGCTGGCGAAGCGTTCGGCCAGTTCGTCGAGAAAGCGGTGACGGGCGCGGCTCATGGTTTTTCTCCTTTCAGGCGGCGGACGGCGAGGTCGTGCAGGCAGGGTTGCAGCTCGCCCAGGTGATCGATCACGGAATGCACGCCCAGGCGGTACAGTTCCAGGGTGGCGTCGGCACGCAAGCGGTCGCGCTCGGTATGTCCGAGAGCGTCCCAGTCGGCTGGCGAGAGGCCGCACGACGGCCCGCTGGCGGCCAGGCCGATGGTCCATAGCCCGGCATTGAGTCCGGCCTGGAGTTGACGCGGTTGGGCGCTGACCAGCACGCAGCCGTCGAGGCGCTCGATGCCCAGCTGGGCGAGGGCCTGCCAGCAGCCATCGGGGGTCGGCCAGGGGCGCGCGCCGGCGAGGGGAATCAGGGCGTCCGCTCGGCCGAGCGGCGCGGCAAGGCGCTGGCAGACCGATTCCGGTAGCTCGTCCTGCCAGGCGTAGGGAATCCGTTGTTCGTCCAGGCTCTCCAGCAGGGCCACGGCACCGGCGATGGCTTCGGCCTGTTCCTCGGCGGCTTCGTCGAGGGCCTGCTCCAGGCGCTGGCGCTCGTTCTTGTTCGGCTTGCGCTGCAACAGGAAGCTTTGTGCCTCGGCGAAGGGCAGCAGACTGGCGTCGCGGAGGTGTTCGGCAGGGCTATGCGGATGGCTGCGCAGCAGCGCCAGGGACAGGGTCCGGGCGCCGAAATCCACCAGGCCGCCGGAGAGTCCGAAGAGCAGGGCGGTGAAGCGCGGGAGTTGGTCGGAGCTGGGCATGCGAAAGGCGTCTGGCAAATGGTCTAGGCCAGCCTAGAGGGGTTTTGTGACGCCGCCGTGACGTTTTCTTGGCAGTGGCGATAGGCCGACGGGCTGCCGTTATAATCGGCCGGTCTGAATCAGCGAGGCCGTCATGCCGGTCGATCAATCTCGTCAGTACCTGCGCATCCGCGACCAGCTCGCCGCGGATATCGCCCAGGGTGTGCTGCAAGTGAAACTTCCCTCCGAGCGGGAGTTGGCCGAGCGCTTCCTGTGTACCCGCATCACCCTTCGCGAAGCCCTGCAGCAATTGGAAACCGAAGGCCTGGTCTATCGCGAGAACCGCCGCGGCTGGTTCGTCGCGCCGCCGCGGATCCGCTACAACCCGACCCGTACCACCGGCTTCATGGAATACGTCAGCGCCCAGGGACGCCAGCCGCGTACCGAGACGCTGCACGCCGAGCGGCGTGCAGCCGGCGCCTGGCTGGCCAAGCGGATGGGGCTGGAGGACAGCGCGCCGGTGTATTTCCTGCAACGGCGCCGCTGGGTGGACGAGCGTCCGGTGCTGATCGAACTGATCGCCCTGGATGCCGGGTGGTGCCCAGGCCTGCTGGACCACGACCTCGATACTTCGCTGATGAGCCTGCTGCGCGAGCGTTTCGGCCTGCAGCCGACGCGCTGCCAACTGGCGATGCACCCGACCGCGCTGAACGCGGCCCAGGCCGAGCCGCTGCAACTGGCGCCGGGTTCGCCGGCGCTGTACCTGGAGCGACTGAGTTACGCGGAGGGGCAGAGGGTGGTCGAGTTCGACCAGGAGTTCTGGCGCCCGGACGCTCTGGAGATCGTGCTCGACGCGGCCTATCCGGGCGCCTGAGTCAGGCGATCGCGGCGCGTATGCTGTCCGGCACGGGCGTCGAACGGTTTTCCGCGTGGCGCACCCAGACCAGCTTGCAGTGGCCTTCGCCATAGGTGCCTTGCGGATCTTCCAGGGTGCGCAGGCGATGTTCCAGTACCAGGCTGCTGGTGCCCAGCCTGCCGGCGTACAGTTCCACCACCACGGTGGCCGGATGCACCACCGGCTTCAGGTAGGTGTGCAGGCTTTGCAGCACGACCGGCCCCTCGGCAGCGCCTTCCAGGTCGATGCCGAGGGTTTCGAACCAGGCCACCCGGGCCTCTTCCAGGTACTGGAAATAAAGGGTGTTGTTGACGTGCCCGTAGCTGTCCATGTCGCCCCAGCGCACCGGGATATGGGCCGTGTGTAGCAATTGTCTGTCAGCCATCTCGTAACTCTTCTAGTCTCAAAATCGATGCGAGCCTATATACTGCGCGCACGCTGAAGCCGCGCTGGCGGCCAAGACTAGTCATGCAAAGGAGATACAGCAATGCGCGCCCGCGGCGTGAACTGGATCGAACGTAGTGCCCGAATCCTGGCTTGCGCCAGCCTCGCATTGGCACCCACGCTGTCCCTGGCGGCCAGTGAAGAAGACCCTTGGGAAAGCATCAACCGTCCCATCTTCACCTTCAACGACACCCTGGACACCTATGCGCTGAAACCGCTGGCCCAGGGTTACCAGAAGGTCACCCCGAACTTCGTTCAGGACGGCGTGCACAACTTCTTCAACAACCTCGGCGACGTGAAGAACCTGGCCAACAACCTGTTGCAGGCCAAGTTCCACAATGCCGGCGTGGACACCAGCCGCCTGCTGTTCAACAGCACCTTCGGCCTGGCCGGCTTGATCGACGTGGCGACCCCGATGGGCCTGCAGCGCAACGATGAGGACTTCGGCCAGACCCTGGGTTATTGGGGCGTCGGCAGCGGCCCGTACGTGATGCTGCCGTTCCTCGGCCCGAGCACGCTGCGCGATGCCCCGGCGAAGATCCCGGACATCTATGTCAGTCCCTACCACTACATGGACGACGTACGCGCGCGCAACGTGATGTTCGGCATCAATACCGTCGACACCCGTGCCAACCTGCTGAAGTCGGAAAAACTGATCAGCGGCGACAAGTACATCTTCATCCGCAACGCCTACCTGCAGAACCGCGAGTTCAAGGTCAAGGACGGCGAGGTGGAGGACGACTTCTAAGTCGACCCGCTTCGTGCGACACCTGGAAAGGCGGCCCTTGGGTCGCCTTTCGTCGTTTCAGTGGATCGCGACGATGCTCAGCCCCAGGCTATGCCGACCCGGGCCGAGGCGTTCGCAGCGCACCACGCGGGCTTCCAGTTCCAGGCCGGTGAGCGTCTCGTGGGTGGACGGGATGCTCACCCGCAGGTGGTCGCCCGGAGCCAGTTCGCTTTGCGCTTCCAGCAGCAGCCCGCTGGCGGACAGGTCCCGGCACAGGGCCACCGACTCGCGGCCTTCGCAGCGGATGGTGACCGGGGTGTCGAGCTTCATGCGGATGAAGTCGCGCTTCTCGCTGTAGTTGTGCTCGATGGGCTGCATGGGCTGATCCTCATGGTCGGGGCGATGGGAGGGCGACTGGCAATCCTGGCGATTATCGTCAAAGTTTATACCGTGCGGACGGGATCGGACGGACAAAGGCGGATTTTCCGGCAAAGGTCAACGGCTTGAACTGCTCAACGGATGGGAGTACCGTCTGCGCCTTGTCGAACCCCGTAGCCGCGCTGTTGTCACTTACAATAAGCGCCTAGGACCCACTGTTTCCGGCGCCGTTTGCCTGGATGACCCATGCATAAAGTCAGTGCCACGCTGCTGATCATCGATGACGACGAGGTGGTGCGCGAAAGCCTCGCCGCCTACTTGGAAGACAGCAACTTCAAGGTGTTGCAGGCCCTCAACGGTCTGCAGGGCCTGCAGATCTTCGAAAGCGAACAGCCGGACCTGGTCATTTGCGATTTGCGCATGCCGCAGATCGACGGCCTCGAACTGATCCGCCGCATCCGCCAGACCGCTTCGGAAACGCCGATCATCGTACTTTCCGGAGCCGGCGTGATGAGCGATGCGGTGGAAGCCTTGCGCCTGGGCGCCGCCGACTACCTGATCAAGCCCCTGGAAGACCTCGCGGTGCTCGAGCATTCGGTGCGCCGGGCCCTGGATCGCGCCTACCTGCGGGTCGAGAACCAGCGCTACCGCGACAAGCTGGAAGCCGCCAACCGCGAATTGCAGGCCAGCCTGAACCTGCTCCAGGAAGACCAGAACGCCGGCCGCCAGGTGCAGATGAACATGCTTCCGGTGACGCCGTGGAGCATCGAGGGGCTGGAGTTTTCCCACCGGATCATTCCGTCGCTGTATCTCTCCGGCGACTTCGTCGACTACTTCCGGGTCGACGAGCGACGCGTGGCGTTCTACCTGGCCGACGTTTCCGGCCATGGCGCTTCCTCGGCCTTCGTCACGGTGCTGCTGAAGTTCATGACCACGCGCCTGCTCTATGAGTCGAGGCGCAACGGCACGCTCCCGGAGTTCAAGCCGTCCGAGGTGCTGGCGCACATCAACCGCGGCCTGATCAACACCAAGTTGGGCAAGCACGTGACCATGCTCGGCGGGGTCATCGACCTGGAGAAGAACAGCCTGACCTACAGCATCGGCGGCCACCTGCCGCTTCCTGTGTTGTTCGTCGAAGGGCAGGCGAGCTACCTGGAGGGCCGTGGCCTGCCGGTGGGCCTGTTCGACGATGCGACCTATGACGACCGGGTCATGGAGTTGCCGCCTTCCTTCAGCCTGTCGCTGTTTTCCGATGGCATCCTCGATGTGCTGCCAGGAGCTACGCTGAAGGAGAAAGAGGCTTCGCTACCGGAACAGGTGGCAGCCGCCGGAGGCACCCTCGACGGGCTGCGCCAGGTCTTCGGGCTGGCCAACCTGGCGGAGATGCCGGATGATATCGCCTTGCTGGTGTTGAGCAGGAACCTTGCATGAGTACCGGTAAAATCCAGTTTGCCGAACAGAACGGCTCCTTCGTTCTGAAATTCGTCGGTGAGGTCCGCCTCACCCTGTGCTCGGCCCTGGATTCCACCATCGAAAAGATCTTCGCTGCGCTGAATTTTTCGGCGATTATCATCGATCTTACGGAAACCCAGAGCATCGATAGCACCACGCTCGGCCTGCTGGCCAAGCTGTCCATCCTGTCGCGGCAGAAAATCGGCCTGTTGCCCACGCTGGTGACCACCAATCCGGACATTACCCGTCTGTTGCAGTCGATGGGCTTCGATCAGGTGTTCAATATCGTCGATCGTCCGATTCCGTGCCCGGAATGCCTGTCCGACCTGCCGCCGCAGGACCAGTCGGAAGATGTGGTGCGCGACAAGGTTCTGGAGGCGCACCGCATCCTGATGGGCCTCAACGAATCCAACCGCGAAGCCTTCCACGACCTGGTCAGCGCCCTGGAGCGCCATTAACCGGTCGATCCCTTCCCGAATTCCTGCTGAATCCTCCGCTGCGCCGGAACGGGACGCCCTGCATGCGCGTCCCGCCGGCAGCGGCGATCAGTGGCGGGTCGCCAACTGGTATTCGAGCTTTTCCTGGTCGCGTGCGAACAGGCGGATGCCTTCGGCCAGCTTTTCGGTGGCCATGGCGTCCTCGTTCATCTGCCAACGGAAAGCGCTCTCGTCGAGCACCTGGCGCGGCTCGCCTTCGCCCGGCAGCAGCAGGCGTGGCAGCTCGCCCTGGGCGTCAGCCAGTTGTTGCAGCAGGTCGGGACTGATGGTCAGGCGGTCGCAGCCGGCCAGTTGCTCGATCTGGCCGAGATTGCGGAAGCTGGCGCCCATCACCACCGTCTTGTAGCCGTTGGCCTTGTAGTAGCGATAGATGCGCGAGACCGACTGCACGCCGGGATCCTCGGCGCCGGCGTAGTCGCGGTTCTCGCTCTTCTTGTACCAGTCGTAGATGCGCCCGACGAACGGAGAGATGAGGAACACCCCGGCGTCGGCGCAGGCCACCGCCTGGGCGAAGGAGAACAGCAGGGTCAGGTTGGTCTGGATGCCCTCGCGTTCCAGAATCTCGGCGGCGCGGATTCCTTCCCAGGTGGAGGCGATCTTGATCAGCACCCGCTCGCGGTCGATGCCCTGTTCGTCGTACAGCTCGATCAGGCGGTGGGCGCGGGCGAGGGTGGCCTCGCTGTCGAACGACAGGCGCGCGTCGACTTCGGTGGAAATACGTCCGGGAATGACTCCGAGGATGTCCTTGCCGACTGCCACGGCGAAGCGGTCGCAAGCCAGTCCGGCGTCGCCGCCGCTACCCGCGGTAGCCTGTCGAAGGTGCTCGGCGTAGCGCGGCAGGGCGGCGGCCTTGAGCAGCAGCGACGGGTTGGTGGTGGCGTCCACCGGCTTCAGGCGGGCAATGGCATCGAAGTCGCCGGTGTCGGCGACCACCGTGGTGTATTGCTTGAGTTGTTCCAGCTTCGAAGTCATGGCGAGGTCTTGTCAGGTGGGTTCTTGGGAAGAAGAATTCCCCGACCTTACCCGAGCCGCAGGCGCGGCTCAATGGGAGCTATCGCCCCGCCAGAAGTTCCAGCGCCTGGTCGAAAACCCGCAGCGGATCGGCGGCCTTGTGCACGTCCACCGAGAGCAGTTGGCGGAATCGCCGGGAGCCGGGGAAGCCCTGGGCCAGGCCGAGGATATGGCGGGTCACGTGATGCATCGCGCCGCCTTCGGCCTGGTGTCGCTCGATGTACGGACGCAGACGGAGCAAGGCCTCGCTGCGACTGAGCGGCGGCGCTTCGCTGCCGAACAACTGGCTGTCCACCGCGGCCAGCAGGTAGGGGTTGTGGTAGGCCTCGCGACCGAGCATCACGCCGTCGAAGGTCTGCAGGTGCTCGCGGCAGGCCTCGAGGGTCTTGATGCCGCCGTTGAGGACGATCTCCAGGTCCGGGAAGTCCTTCTTCAATTGCGCCGCGACCTCGTAGCGCAGCGGCGGCACCTCGCGGTTTTCCTTGGGCGAGAGCCCTTCGAGGATGGCGATCCGCGCATGCACGGTGAAGCTCCGGCAGCCGGCCTCGCGCACCTGGCCGACGAAATCGCAGAGCTCGGCATAGCTGTCGCGCCCGTTGATACCGATGCGGTGCTTCACCGTCACCGCTATCTCCACCGCATCCAGCATCGCCTTCACGCAGTCCGCCACCAGCGCCGGATGCCCCATCAGGCAGGCGCCGATCATGTTGTGCTGGACCCGGTCGCTGGGGCAACCGACGTTGAGGTTGACCTCGTCGTAGCCGGCCTCTTCCGCCTGCCGCGCGCAGGCCGCCAATTCCGCCGGCACGCTGCCGCCCAGCTGCAGCGCCAGCGGGTGCTCGCATTCGTCGTAGCGGAGGAAGCGCTGGCGATCGCCGTGCAGCAACGCGCCGGTGGTGACCATCTCGGTGTAGAGCAAGGTGTGACGGGACAACTGGCGCAGGAAGAAGCGGCAGTGGCGATCGGTCCAGTCCATCATCGGCGCAACGGAGAAGCGGCGGGACAGTGTAGGGCGCGTCATTGCTGGCGTTGAGGCTTGATTCATCAGGTCTTTTGTGTGCGCTTTATCGGTGCGTTTTTCGGGGTTTTCGGGCATATTTGGCGGGTTGGTGGTAAAAATTACCACTCGCCTAACGCCTTTTACCACCGGGACCGGGAGTTACGATGGCCACTATTCGCGCTCGGCGCAACGCCGATGGAACGGTGATGTACACCGCGCAGATTCGTATCAAGCGCGGAGGCGCGCAAGTCTATCAGGAGAGCGCAAGTTTCAGCCGGAAAAAGGCCGCTGAAGCATGGGCGCTCCGTCGGGAGGCTGAATTGGCCGAGCCCGGTGGCTTGGAGCGGGCGACGAAAAAGGGGGTACTGCTTCGGAACATCATCGCCCAGTACCTGGCCGACCGGGATAAGACTCGCCCGCTGGGTAAGACCAAGATCGCCACGCTGACCGCCATCGCCGCTTCCCACCTGGGCGATACCATCGACCGGGATATCACCAGTCAGGTGCTCGTTGACTATGCGCTGTGGCGCATGGGGCCGGATGGGGGAGGGGTGAAGGCGCAGACAGTTGCCAATGACCTGGCACATCTTGGGTCGGTGTTAGGAGTGGCGGAGGCAGCCTGGGGGTATCAAGTCGACCCGGACGTTATGGCGAAAGCCCGCAGAGTTCTCAAGAACCTGGGTTACAAGTTGCGCAGCAGGGAGCGTGATCGGCGCCCGACACTTGAAGAGTTGGATCGGTTGTTCCAGGCGTTCGAGCGCTCATGGCGATCGCGGCCGACCTCGATGTGCATGGCGAAGGTCGCTGCCTTCGCATTGTTCTCCAGCCGAAGGCAGGAGGAGATCATTCGTATCCGGTGGGCGGATCTGGACGAGGCCCGGGGCGCCGTCCTGGTCCGGGACATGAAGAACCCAGGCGACAAGTGGGGTAACGACGTGTGGTGTCAGCTACCCGAGGAGGCAATGGCGGTCATCAAGAGTATGCCGCGGGCCTTCGACGAGATCTTTCCATACACCACCGATGCGATTCAGGGGGCATGGAGTCGCGCGATCACTGCCGCAGGTATAGAGGATCTGACGTTTCACGATCTGCGCCACGAAGCGATCAGTCGGCTGTTTGAGCTGGAGTGGGACATTCCCAAGGTGGCTTCGGTCAGCGGGCACCGAGACTGGAACTCTCTTCGGCGATATACCCATCTGCGTGGGTCTGGTGATAAATATGCTGGCTGGGAATGGCTCCCGAAGGTCCTGGCGATGCCGGTGTCCTTCGGGGAATGGGTTTCCAAGAAGAAGTCAGGCCGCCGGTCGGGCTCGGTTTAGCCGTTCATGGTCTTTCAGGGCGACCTCGCGCTGTTTGTCCAGATACGCCGCCAGGTCCGCCAAGTGAATGCCTCTGGCAGCCTTCTGGCTGGACTCGATCCGCGTGATAGGGATCTGGATCTGTCCGGCCAGGACCTTCCGCTGGAACTGCTCGACAGTCAGGTGACTGAAGTAGTCGGCGCATACTCTATTCAGCGGGATGATGGCGAGGCCGTTGTACTGGGCCATGAGAAGGAACAGGGTATTCATCAGTAGCACCCCGCTTGCCATGCCGCTAGCGTGTGGAGGATCGGGAATACCTCCACGGCGAGCACCGCGGTCAGGCCAAGGGCGGCGATGATGCCAAGGGCGGTCAGTGCTCTACGCATCGCTTAGCTCTCCCTGACTCGCCGCTGCCCGGTCCTTGAGCGATTCGATGACGGTTTGCGGCATGTCCACCTCTGCCTGCTGGACGAGATCCTGGAGCACTTCCAGCGCGGCCTCGATGAGGCTCTCAGCCACGCCTTGGTCGCGCCACTTGGTTTCGATGTAGCGGCGCTTGCCGGCGATCTGCCGAGAGAAGTCAGCACGCCGGCGTTCGATGATCACGCCAGTGACCTGCTCCAGATAGTCGATGTATTCCAGCGTCAGCTCGTGCTCGTTGCCGGTGTCGGCGAAGACCCCTCGGATGTTTGGGGCCTCCACTGCGATGGCTAGCAGTAGCGTAGCTGTGCTGTCCTTACCGCCGGAAACACTGATGATGTTGTGTTGTTCGCCGAGTACCAGGTCAGCGCCAATCCGCGAGCATGGTATGGCTTGCGATGGAGTGGAGGCAGAGAATGCTGTCATGCCGTCTCCCCCTGGACCATTTGCCTTGGTGTCTGCATGCTTCGTTTATCGCTGATGGCAAGGGGATGGCCATGTTTCAAGAGGAAGTCACAATCAAGTTGCGTCCTAGTCATCTTTTGGGCTGCGTACTGGTCTCTCCCTTTATGGTGCTGCTGGGGTGCTGGATATGGTCTTGGGGATGGAGTAGCGCCAATGCTCCGGCCTGGGTTCAGGCGGTTGGCAGTGTTGTCGCTATTTTTGTGAGTTGGATTTTCTTTGTGCTTGATAAGCGAATTCAGCGTCGGAAACAAACCGAAGATAACAAGCTGATGCTTAAGCAGACGGTTGGAGTTGCGAAGCATGCTGGAAAGCTGGGGAAAATGGTTATATCTTCCGTGAAGGAGAAAAGAGGGGGGCAACAGCAAGCGCTCTTTGGAACTTCTGAATACCTCAGCACCATGAGGTCGGTTAATTTTAACCAGTTGCCAACAGTGGATAGTGCACTGGCTTGGCTGGAGCTGCAGCATGCTCTTTCGGACCTGTGTCAGATAGTGCAAGTTGATGAGCCAGAAAGTGTGGAGTTTCATCGCCTGGCTCCTTTGGCGGTGGTAATTGATCGCGCTATAGCGAGATTGGTAATTGATGCTGCGGCATTTATTCCGGAGTTGGGCGATGAGGCCTCCATGCTTAAAGCATTGGGAACAAGTAGAAAAAAAATTGACGGGCCACCTCTGCCAAAGTCGCTGGATTAGTAAGTCGAGATTTTCCTGGGCAGTGGCTAAAGTTTCTGACTCCGGTATGTGCCTGTGCTTGTGTAAGCGGGCCGACACTAGAAAATAGTCGTTTTTCATGCCGAGCCAGATCGCAGTCAGTTGGTGTTCTTCGACAGCCAGAAAAACGACGAAATAGCTGTGTTGCGCTGTGCTGTAATGGTGTGCGCAGTGGCTGCTGAAGCGACATAGCTCGGCGGAGGCGAAGAGATCGATGTTCGGAGACTCGCGAGGGCCGAGAGGGAGCTGGGCCTGGTAGATGGCCTGGGCGAGATCGTGGCGACGGAAAGCGGTCATGCCCGTCCCCCTTCGGTTTTCTCCAGGCGCTGGAGGAGGTCGGTGTTCGCGATGCGCAGCGCGGCAATCTCTTGGTTCTGCTCGCGGATCTGCGCGCACAGCGTGCGGATCAGTGCGTTATCGGTGGGCTTCGGTGGGCGCTTTCCCCCCTCGACAAGCTGCGCGGGCGAGCGAGTCATTAAGCGAAGCGTGGCTATGTGCTTCGCGCCCCGGCGCAGCCTTTCGTGGGGTATGCGTGCCTTCGGCGTGTACTGAAGGTTGGGTTGGAATATGCCTGCTGCTGCGCAGCAGTGGCTTTCTATAGCGCCACCCTCGGGCATCGGTTGGCGGCCTTGGGCGATGGCGATCAGTTGGATGCGACGTGCCAGGCCGCCGCCGCGCTTTTGCGCGGCCGGGGCTTGGGTGCTGTGGGTGGCGTGTGCCAGGGCGGCGCCCTGGTCTTGTGCCGCTACGCGGCTAGCCGGGATAGTAGTCATCGCGCTGCCTCACATGCACATCGGTGCAGTGTCGCCGGAGTAGTCGAGGTCGACTGACTCCCAGCCGCTCGGACGAAGGTGGTCATCGATCTCGCGGATCTGGTCGCTGATATCGGCAATCGTGATTTCCCCGCGTCGAGCATCGTCCTCGTCCCACTGTGGCTGGGCGCGGCGCAGGCGGGTCAGGCTGTCGACGTGGTGGCTGCGGTGCTTCAGCAGGTCGTAGGTGGAGAGGCTGGAGTAGTTCATGCCGCCTCCTGCGCTTCAACTTCTGCGCTCTGGCTGGCCAGTTCCGTGATGGCGAGCCGCTGGAGGATCGCGGCGAGCTGCTGTTGGGCTTCGGCGTCTGCGTTGCGCTTGGTGGTGCCGGTCTTTTGGAACTGTCGAGCGTGGCCGCTGAGGAGGCGACTGGCGGTGCGGATGGCGTCCAGTTCTTCGGCGACCAAGTTCTGCTCGCGGAGGAGCTTCGCGGTCTCAGCCTGCCGATGATTGGTCGCGATGCGTGTCTCCAGCTCCGTCTCCAGGCGCTTCAGTTCCGCTTGTTGCTCTTCGTGGCGCTGCTGCCAATCCGCAAGTTTCTCGGTGGCCTCGGCTTCGACGTTTTGACGAAGTTCCTTCTCGTCGCTGATCTCTTCCTGCTGCTCATCGATGACCTGTTGCAGGCGCTGGGCATTGGTGCGCAGCTTGGCAAGGTCGGCATGCAGCGCCGTCAGTTCCTGGCTGTGCGAGGCGCGGCAGAGGTAAAGCGCCTCGTCGACCGCCTGCTGTTGGGCGTTCTTCCTGTCCTTGCGCCCAGCAAGATAGGCGGTGGCGATCAGGACCAGCAGCGCGGCGAGAGTGGTGGCCGCGAGAATGATGTGTTGGGTATGCATGGTGGTTTTCTCCATTGGTGGTGGGTGGCCGGTGGTGGCGGCCGGTGTGGTTACTCGTTACTGCCGAGTCGGGCATATGCCTCGTCGGCCTGCCAGGCTCGTGAGTCGATCCAGGCCGCAAGGTGGCGCACATCGACAAATGGCTGGGCGCGCTGACTCGGGTCGACGGTGGTGATGGGGAGGCGGATTCGGCGTTCCTTGATCGAACGGCTGAACGTCTCTTCGTTGAGGTTGTGGAAGTACCGAATGCGCAGGTGCTCCAGCGGGATCAGCACGTCGCCGAAGGTGCGGTAGAGGAGTTCCACCGTCTCCGGGCGTGGGGCCGGAGTCAGGCGAAGCTCGGGTTGGTTGTCGTGAGGAGTGCTCATGCGGCGGCCTCGTTGAGCACGGCTACCGCGTCCTCGATGCCGCTGGCTGCTTCGTTGAGTTGGTCGACGATCTCTTCCATGCGCGCTCCGCGGTTGCTGGCTTGCAGGCTCTCGGGCATAGCGTCCAGGGCCTCCTCCTCCTCGCTAACCAAGGTTTCGATCTGCTCGCGGATCTCTTCGAGTTGAGCGGTGATTTGTTGCAGTTGGCGTCGGCGTGCGTTGTTCATTTGTTCCCCTTGGGGTGGTTCCAGGCGATCTCTACGTGGGTTCGTACAAGTTCCCGTAGGTGTTCCGGCACCCGCTCCAGGGCCGCCCTGCGTTCCTCAATGGTTCGAAGGGCGACGATCTGGCGGGCGTATTCGCGGGGCCGGGGCTCGTCAGCCAACCTCGCGGCGGTCCGGGACCGCCGGCGGGCAGACGCGGGGGATGCCGAGCTTGTCGGCCAGCCATGCCACTCCGGCCGGGCGCACTTTCGTCGAGTGGCTGTACTGCATGCCGAGTTCGGGGTGGTGCCAGGGCGTTTCCTTTGCGCGCAGGTAGAGGCGGTCGCGGACTGGAGCGGCTGGAAGAGTGTTGCTGTCGAGCAGGCCGGCCGCCTTCATGCGCTTGATCAGCTCGGGACGCGTCAGCCCGAGGCGCTGCGCGGCCTGGTGCAGGGACAAGTCTTTCATCGCGGCCCCCTACGCAGCCTGGTCGAAACGGCGGCGAGCCGGGGTCTCGTCCGCGGTGTCCAGGCGGCCATTCGCGATGGACTCGATGTAGTCGGCCACGGTGTTGGCGTTGGACTGGGAGTCGAGCGGGAGGCCCAGGCTGTTCAGCGTGGAGCCCATTCGAACGATGATGTGGACCTGTCCAGCGCCGCGCTCAATGTCGAGAGTGACGTGGACTGCCTGACGGGTTTCGGCGTCGTAGAGGGCGTGGTTGAAGCGGCCGTTGAGGCTGAGCTGAGCCTTGAGCCGCACAAAGGATGGTTGGCGGAGTGCGTAGGTCATGCCGCGTCACCTCCAAACGGGGAGGTGGTGGTTACCGAATAACGGCGGCCCGGGGTACGGCTGGCTACAAGCTGGGCTTTGCCGTTGAAGATGACGACAAGGCAGCCAGTTTCGGCCTGGAGGCGTTGGACCTGTTGCGGGGAGGAGGTACAGGCCGGGTGGACGTGTACCGTGGCGGAACGTTGCATGGTGTTACCTCGTCTCTGTGGTGGAGAGTCGAGGTAATTAAACGCAACGTTTAACGCTGGGTCAATACGTTTTGTTTATTTTGTTTATTGGTCGAAGGCAAGGCCTTTCTTTTTTCGGAGCGTCGACCACCAAAATACCCAGCCAAGGATTCGGATTTGTTGGGTCTCGATCTGCTCGGCTGAGTATTCTTCGTCTGGGTGCTCTGTTGTGTTGAAGCTCCGCAGGCGCATACCGCCCGCTGGCAGGCGATATAGGTATTTCACTCGTAGCATTCCGTCATGTTCAAGGGCGTAGATTTCGCCGTCCAGAATGCGGGTTGCGCTCTTGTCCACTCCGATGGTGGCGCCATTCATAATCAATGGCTCCATGCTGTTCCCGCTGACCGTGGCGCAGAAAGCCGCCGAAGGGGAGACTCCGGCATTTCGAAGCGTAGCGTAGGAGAATCGCAGCTTTCTCCCCTTAATCTCACGCACCGCTGTTCGGCCGGCTCCGGCGGATAGCTCAACTTCCTTGTACAGCGGCACTTCAACCTCGTCCGGTTCTAGGGGCGTTCTGTCATCCCAGGGATCGAGGGGAGAGAGCAGGGAGCTTTCACCGCCTGTGGCTAGGGAGTTCGATGGAGATTCGCTATCTGTTCCATCGCTCAGCCAGCGAGGATTGACGGCTAGTGCGTCAGCAATAGCGAAAACGCGGGCCTTTGGAATCCCGCGCTTGAACCAATTGTTGACGTGTTGGGGCTCAACGCCTAGCGCTGCTGCGAACTCGCTATAGGCGATTCCTCTCTCATCGAGGAGGCCGCGCAATCTGGTGCCGGATGTGCTCATAAACTCAGAGTTTACAGGGGTAGACATTGCGTTTAAATAAACGTAATGTGTATTACCGGATGCGAAGAAAACGGTGCGTTTATGGATCAATCGGCATTGGAAAAGGCGATTAACGCTGCTGGAGGTGGACGGGCGCTCGCGCAAGCAATGGGGCTTAGCCCGATGGCTGTTTCCCAATGGAAAAAGCGCGGGGTGCCTGCTGAGCGTGTGCCTGCCGTGGTGCGAGCATGCAAAGGTGCTGTTGCTGCACATGAATTACGGCCGGACCTGCCAGACCTATTTCCACTTCCAGATAAGCACTCTAGGAAAGCAGCTTAGTCCCTCGCCACCACCGAGGGAGGGGAGCCAGGCCGGCTGGAGCAGCACGCTAAGTACCACCACAGCCGGCCGAGCTTCCCAGACCCGAAGCACGGATGCCTCGGGGTTGCCAGCCTCTCCACCACAGAGCTGCTGGCTGTAACGGTCGGGTGATCAGGAATACCGATCACCCGGCCATCGTGGCAGATGGCGTTTCCACCACAGAGCGGCCATCTGCCTTGTGACCACCATGCAATGTGACCACGGCGCCTACTCTAACAAGGTTGGTGGCGTCGTGGCACTGGCAGTAAACAGGAATAATTGCCATGTCCCGACCCTCGTTCGCGGATCAGTTCGACCGCATGGGCCGCGAGGTGCTTCCCTTGGGCGAAGCGCTCAACCTCGTCGCTCGCAATCAACGCATGTGCCACGGTGGCATCACCGGTTTCGCTCACTCCACCGGCCGCAGCGTCTCCACCACCTCCCACAAGTTCGACCCCAGCCACACCAGCCACATCCTCAACATCTACGACGTGCTCGACTTCCTGCGGTACGTGTCGGCCGAGGGGCGGGCGGTCGTGCTCGACGCGCTGCATGCCGAGCTGGGCGACAGCCTGTGGTTCTTCGTTTCGCCGCTTCAGTTCGAGGATGTGCCGGCCAGCCTGATTGCCGGTGCCGGCGAGATCCTGCACACGTCGGCCAATGCGGCAACCACCATCGCGCGTCATATCGAGGATGGTCGCATCGATGCGGCCGAGCTGGCCGAAACCCAAAAACTGGCGATGAGCATCATCCGCGCGGCGGTTGGCCTCTACGAGCGGGCTCGCTACGTCCACCAGACCACCAAGGGCGCCGAACGCGGGGAGGTGGCCAATGGCTGATATCGCGGATCACGCCAATGACCTGGTGCTGGAGCGCATGGAGGCGGCATTGGCTGCCCGAGCGCTGGTAGTGGCTGGCGAATCGGCTCATGAGTGCGAGTGCTGCGGCGAGCCGATCCCGCCGCGCCGTCGCGAAGCTGTGCCGGGGTGCCAAACCTGCATTGAATGCCAGTCCTTCAACGAGCGGAGGGGGCGCCGGTGAGTAACGAAGCCTTGGACGAAGTGCTGAATCAGCTTCGGGATCATGGTATCGAGCCCTTCACCAAGCGGAGCCCAGGCTGGGTGTTCGGCAAGCTGGTGCGCTGCAAGGTCGAGGGCGACCGGAACGGGGAGGCTACTGGCTGGTACGTACTGCACGAATACACCACTGCCAGCGGCAAGACCCTCTATTTCGGGCGCTTCGGCAACTGGCGGCAGGATCTCAACGAGAAATTCAAGCTCAAGGGTGTTCGCCTGACTGCCGAGGAGCGCGAGCTTATGCACGCCCGCCAGGAAGAGGCCAAGCGCAAGGCCGCGGCAAAGGCCGCCTACGCCGCGCAGCGTGCTGCGCAGGGCGCCGCGCGGCTGTGGGAACGGCTATCGGAGAAGGGCAAGGCGCCGTATCTCGACCGCAAGCAAATCGTCGGTATCGGCGGTCGCTACGGTTACGGCGGGCGTTTCATGGTGCCCATGCGAACGCTCAAGGGCCTGGTGGGGCTGCAAATCATCTACCCCGAAAAGCAGCCCGATACCGGCCGGGACAAGGCGTATTGGCCCTACGGCATGCAGAAGGAAGGCGCGTTCTGCCTGATCGGTCCGCGCCCCGAACCCGGCGAGCCGGTGTTGATCGCTGAGGGCTACGCAACCGGCGTCAGCCTGCATATGGCGACGGGCTGCCCGGTGGCTATTGCCTTCGATGCCGGCAACCTGCTGCCGGTCGGCAAGGCGATGCAGACCGAGTACCCGTCGCGGCCGCTGATCTTCTGCGGCGATGACGACTGGAAGACCACCCGCCAGGACGGATCGCCTTGGAATCCGGGCGCTCAGGCTGCGGAGAACGCCGCCACGATCCTGGGCGGCCAGTTCGTACTCCCTCGCTTCGGCAGCGAGCGGGAGGAGGGCTGGACTGACTTCAACGACCTGCACTGTGCCGAGGGGCTGGAGGTTGTCCGCGCCCAGGTCATGGCGGTGGTCCGGCCGCCGGCGGAAGGGGGCTGGCGTGACTGCTTGCTGCGGATCAAGGGCGGCGGGTTGGCGGCGCACATGGTGAACATCAGTCTCATCTTGCAGAACGATGAACGGTGGCAAGGCGTGCTCGGCTATGACGAGTTCAGCGCCAAGACCATGAAGCTGCGGACGCCACCCTATGGCGGTGGTACGGGGGAGTGGACAGATCTGGACGACATGCTGGCGTGCGAGTGGCTGGCACAGCAGTACGGTCTGTTGACGAAGGTGCCGCCGGTGCTCGAAGCGGTGTCTGTGGTGGCCAGCAAGAACAGTTTTCACCCGGTGCGGGCGTACCTTGAGGGCCTGGAGTGGGACGGTACGCCGCGGATCGAGCATTGGCTGAACAGGGCCCTGGGCGTGGAGGAGACCCCGTACTCGATGAAGGCCGGCAAGCGCTGGCTGATCGGCGCTGTTGCGCGTGTTATGCGCCCAGGCTGCAAGATGGATACGGTGCTGATCCTCGAAGGGTTGCAGGGTGAGGGCAAGTCGACTGCCATGTCGGTGCTGGGCGGCGAGTGGTTCATGGATACCCCGTTCGTGCTTGGTGACACAGAAACATTTCAGATGTTACGCGGCAAATGGATCAGCGAACTGGGCGAGTTGGATGCCTTCAACAAGGCCGACAGCACCAAGGCGAAGCAGTTCTTCTCGGCATCGGTTGATACCTTCCGCGAGAAATATGGCCGCAGATCCCGCGATGTGCCGCGACAGTGTGTTTTCGTAGGTACTACAAACCAGGAGGAGTACCTGAAGGACACCACCGGTAACCGTCGATACTGGCCGGTCCTCTGCACGAAGGTGGATCTGGACCTGCTGCGCGAGATCCGGGACCAGCTATGGGCAGAAGCGCTGTTCTGCTACCGCGCCGGAGATCAGTGGTGGGTCTCGCGTGAAGAGCGCGCGCTGTTCGAGGAGGAGCAGGACAAGCGCTACACCGTCGACGCCTGGGAGCACAAGTTGATCGGTTGGCTGGAGGGGTACGTCGGCGAGACCGTCACCAGTGCTGACCTGCTGGGGGACGCGCTCAACCTCGACTTCGGGCATTGGGGCAAACCGGAGCAGATGCGAGTTGGCCATATCATGCACCGGCTGGGCTGGCGGCGCAGACGCCTGCCCGCATCCGGTAAGTCACCGGTGCGGCCGTGGGGCTATGAGCGGCCGCCGTCGTGGAAGGGGCGGCCAACGCAGAAGGAGGCCACATTTTGATCAAGCCAATTGACGAGATGCTACGGACCTGGGCCGCCGAGCTGCACCCACCGAACGGCGTAGGTTCAGCCGGCAACGCTAGCGGCGGGAGCAATGTGATTGCTATGCTGATGGCGACCAGGGGAAACCTGACTCGCTCCACAGCGGGGGCTCGCTGCCCTCTGGATCGCACGGCGGACATTGAGCTGATCGTGAACAAGCACCTTCCGCCGCCCATCGAGCGGGTGGTGCGGTTGCATTACACGGACTACGACATGTCGGACCCGATGAAATGGGAAGCGTGCGGGTGCGGTAGAACCCAGTATTACCAGCGCCTGCACCTGGCCCATGCGGCCATTGCTGAAATCCTGCTGCGGCGGGCGGCCTGACTTGGCCGGGCGCTGTCCCACCGTCCTACTCTGTCCCGCTTCGTTTTTCGAGGCGGGACAGCGCAAAGCCCCGTCGCCGCTGGGGCTGTCCCACTGTCCCACCTTTCACACACCCGCCCGCACATAGGCGCGTATCGCGCGCACGCGCGTAGCGTGCGCTCTTATTATTCTTCTCTTATATGCGTAGAAAGTAGTAGGACAAGTGGGACAGTAGGACAACGCCATATAAAACAATGGGTTATCTGTCCCACCTGCTGACCCACCTACTGACCAGTAGGACAGCGCCGGAGGCGCTTGATAACCGTAGATGGATATACGCCGGACGAGTCCGGGACGAGTTTGGGGCGACTCCGGGATAAGTTCGGGGTGGCAATAAAACTGGGTTGCTGCCACCGAACTGAAGGGGTAAAAAGTAGGCACTCTCGTAGAGGTGCGCCACTGAGGCACACGCTCCACATCATCCGAACCCGGCCATCGCGCCGGGTTTTTTATTGGCTCGATTTCGGCGCCTCTGGCCTCCCTGGCGGGGCGTCGGGTCCAGGGACGGGCCGCCTACTCAGACCGAGGTGAACATGGCGACAGAGAACGACGTTCAGCAGACGCTGAGCGATATCCCGACCTGGCTGTTCGTGCTGGTGTCGATGGCAGGCCTGTCTGGGGAGTTGTGGCGCGCCGAGGCGGCAGGGCTGACGGTCAGCGATCTGCTGAAACGTGTCCTGCTGCGCTCGGGGGCGTCGGTGGTGTTCGGCCTGGCCTCGGTGTTGCTCGCCACGGCGAGCGGTGCGGGGCTGCCGGTTGCCGCCGCGCTCGGTAGCGTGGTCGCGTGCCTCGGCGCCGACGTGGCATCTGGTTTTTACACACGTTGGCTTGAGCGGAAAGCGGGCGGTTCTGAGGTGCCGCCTCGTCGGGCTGACTCGGAGTGAGAGGGGCTATCACTGCGCGGGACTTGGACGACGCCGTTCGGTCCTTGCAGCAGCTCGGTGGCAACTTGCCTGCTGCTGTGTTGGCCGACGCCTTGAACCACACGGCGAACCAGGCGAATCAGGCGCTGGTCGGGGAGATCGACCAGGTCTTCGACCGGCCGACACCGTTCACCCGCAACGCCATCCGCATCCTGCATGCCACTTCGCGCCGCCTTGAGGCGGCCTTGTGGGTGAAGGACGAAAAGGACCATGCCTCGAAGGGGCAGGCGCCGGAGGACTGGGTGGCTCCCCAAGTCTTCGGGGGGCCGAGGGTGGACAAGGCGTCGGAGCGGAACCTCCGAGCCCGAGGCATTCTGCCGGCGGGCATGTTCGTCGTTCCAGCGGAGGGCGCCCGGCTGGACCAGTACGGCAACATGAGCCGTGGCCAGATGATCCAGATCCTCTCCGGCCTGGGCGCCCTGGAATACCGAGCGGGGTTCAAAGGAAACGCCACTCAGTCGGCGCGCTCCCTGGCGAAGGGACACCAACTGGCGTACTTCGTGATGCGCCGTGGCCGCCGACCCATTGGCATCGCCGAACGCCGTGGACGGACGTTGACCATGGTCCTCGCCTTCGTCCGCCAGCCTCAGTACCGCGTGCGCTTCCAGTTTCACGAAGTCGTTCGGCGTATTGCCGAGGACGACGCGCGCATCGAGGCGAACATCGAGCGGGCCCTGGCGAAAGCGTTGCGCTGAACCGTTGGCAGGTGGCCTGGCCGGGCGGAGCGGGGTTAGTTCAACCCGAGCCGGCGGTGGCCGCCTGCAGACGGGGTGTCGCGAAAAGCGGGGCAGTGACGTGCTACTCAAAAAGCACCGGGGGCCCCTGAAGCGCCGCCCCCGGCAAGGGTGATTCGAACCCCGTTCTCGCGCTAGTGGCTGGGCCGCGAAGTTAGTTAACAGGGTTAACCGGGTTAACCCCCCTCGGTTCATCGTGGTTAACAGGTACCGCACATGGAGTTCATGACCAAGGCAGCGTTCGCGGACCGCCAAGGCTGGTCGCGCGCCTACGTGTCGAAGCTGGTCCGGCAAGGACGCCTCGTCCTCACTGCCGACGGAAAGGTCGACGTCCAGGCGAGCGACGAACTGCTGGCCGCCAGCGCAGACCCGAGCAAGGCTGCCGTGGCCGAGCGGCACCGGCAGGAGCGGGTGGAGAAGGGCGTGTACGCCCACATAGGCGCAGGTGCAGCCCCGAGCTCGGCCTTACCGGCACCTGGGCAGACCGCACCGCTGCCCGACTACCAGAAAGCCCGCGCACGGCGAGAGTACGCCCTGGCTCTGCTGGCAGAAGACGAACACCGCAAGAGCCGTGGCGAGACGGTCGAGCGCGCGCGTGTCGACTCCGCCGCCTTCACCGCTGCGCGCGCTCTGCGCGATCTGCTGATGGGCGTGCCGCCGAAGATCGCCGGCGACCTGGTGACGCTGACCGACCCCTGGGAGATCGAACGCCGCCTGACCCAGGCGCTGCGCCGTGCCTTGGAAGATGCCGACCGCCTCCTGCAACTCGATGCCGAGATCGAACAAGGGGGCAAGGAGCCGAACTGAACCATGGAACAACCGTATGCCGACGGTGCCGCCGTGTACCTGGCGGCATACCGTCGAGGACTGAAGCCCGACCCCGAACTGTGGATCGATGAGTGGGCGGACGAGTTCCAGATGATCCCGGCGGATACGGGGGCGGCCGAGCCGGGCAAGTACCACACCGACCGGACCCCCTATGCGCGCGAGCCGATGCGTTGCCTGTCGCCGCTGTTCCCAGCCAAGCGCGTGGTGACCATGATCGCCTCGCAGCTGATGAAGACCCAGGTCGCCTTGAACTGGATCGGCGGCTGTATCCACATGGCACCGGCCAACATCCTGGTGCTGCTGCCCACCGAGAAGCTGAGCAAGCGGGTATCAGGACGGATCGACAAGACGATCAAGGCCGTGCCGGTGCTGACCGCGCGCGTTGCCAAGGCCCGCTCGCGCGACTCGCGAAACACGCTCGACACCAAGGAGTTCGAGGGTGGCGCACTGTACTGCGCGTCAGCCGGCTCGGCCTCCAACCTGGCCGAGTTGTCCGCTCGGTACGTGTACGGCGACGAAATCGATCGCTGGGAAATGGACGTCGACGACGACGGTGACCCGGTCAAGCAGGCCGAGGCGCGCGGTTCGACGTTCGGCCGCCGCGCGAAGTTCTACTACTCCAGCTCGCCCACGCTGAAAGGCGTTTCGCGGATCGCCGACCTCTTCACCCAGGGTGACCAGCGGCACTACTACGTCCCGTGTCCGCATTGCGGAACGATGCAGGTGTTGGAATGGGAGGGCCTGAAGTACGACCCCGAGTACCGCCTCGTGCAGTACATGTGCTGCAACGAGGAGTGCGGGGCCCTGATCGAGGAGCACCACAAGGCGGCCATGCTCTCCGCTGGCGAGTGGCGAGCCCATGCCGTCGGTGACGGCGAGACCGTCAGTTTCACGCTGAGCGCGCTGTATGCGCCTCCCGGCTGGTTGACCTGGACGGACCTGGCGAAGGAGTACGACGAGGCCAAGCGTCTGCAGGAGAAGGGCGATCCTGGGTCCATGCAGGTGTTCTACAACACCCGCTTGGCCCGGTTATGGGACAGCGCCGAGGAAATGACCAAGGCGGACGAGCTGCGCAAGCGAGCCGAGGCCGAGGGGCATCGGCTGGGTCTGGTACCCGCCGGAGCGCTGCTGCTGACCGCGGCGGTCGATACCCAGCACAACCGCTTGGAAATGCTGGTGATGGGCTGGGGCGAGGGCCTGGAGCGCTGGACGGTCGATTTCCAGGTGATCCCCGGCGACCCGACCGACGAGCGTACCTGGGCGCTGCTCGACGAGCGCCTGAAGGCTCGATATCGGCACGTCAGCGGTGTGGACCTGGCCATCTGCGCGGTCTGCATCGACTCAGGCGGTCACCATACCCATGAGGTCTACCAGTTCACCCGCCTGCGCCGCTGGCGAAACGTGCTAGCGGTGAAGGGGGCGAGCAAGCGCGGCCGCCCAGTGCTGGCCCAGCGGCCGTCCAAGGTCGACGTCACCTGGCAGGGCAACACCGAGAAGAGTGGCGCTGAACTATGGATGGTCGGCACCGACACGGCGAAGGACTGGGTCTACAACCGCTACCACCTCAAGGATGGCCCCGGGGCGTTGCACTTCTCCGCAGACCTGCCGCCTGACTTCTTCGACCAGTGCGTGGCCGAGCGCAAGGTGGTCCGCTACGTGAAGGGGTTCAAGCGCACCGACTGGGTCAAGGCCAAGTCGGAGCGAAACGAGGCCCTCGACCTCATCGTGTACAACCTGGCCGCGGCCCACTTCCTTGGCCTGCATCGCTATCACGCTCCACAGTGGAGCAGCCTGCGCGCAGCGGTAGGTCAAGGCAGCCTGTTCGCCGACCCAGTCTCCACGGTGCCCAGCGCGGCCGACGAAGCGGACGAGCATGAGCCGCAGGGCGAGGCGCCAAGCGCCCCAGTGCGGCCGGCACCTCCCGCGCGGAGCGCGAACCCACCATCCCAACCAACTGGCCGGCGTACCTCGCGCAGCGGGTATCTGAGCCGCCGATAGACGAGGTCAGCATGAGCACAGCGCAGCAGCGCCTGGACGAGGTCCGGGTGGCGATTCAGGACATCCTGAAAAAAGGGCAGTCGGTGCGCAAGGGAGACCGCCAGGTCGACCGCGCGCAACTGGCGAGTCTGCGCGTTCTGGAGCAGCAGTACGCCGAAGCCGCAGCCCTGGAAGCGGCTACGAACAACCGACGCTCGCGCCAGGTTCGCCTCTACAGCGGAGGCAAGGGGATCTGATGGCTACCCGATACCGAATCACGTCGAAGCGCATTCGCAACAGCTACGAGGGCGCTGGCACCGGACGCCGCGCCGCAGGCTGGGACGCGCCCGAGGCGGCGCTGAATGCGGTAGCCATTCCGGCATTGCCGACCCTGCGCAAGCGCTCGCGAGCGGCGGTGAGGAATGACCCCTACGCCGCGAGCGCGATCAGCAAGCGCGTCAGCAACCTGATCGGCACCGGCATTACGCCGCGCGCACGCCTGGACGACGCGGCGTTGCGCGAGGCGTTGAACCTGCTGTGGGAGGACTGGGTAGACGAGTCGGACGCGGATGACCGTACCGATTTCTACGGCCTGCAGATGATCATCGCGCGGATGGTCGAGGAAGCGGGCGAGTGCTTCGTGAGGCGCCGCAACCGGCGGCCGGAGGACGGCCTGGCGGTACCTCTGCAACTGCAGGTGCTCCCGCCTGACTTCGTCCCGGTGGATCGCAATTTCAAGACCCGCAGCGGCAACGTGGTGCGCGCGGGAATCGAGTTCGACGCCATTGGCCGCCGGGTTGCCTACTGGATGTGGCAGAGCCATCCCGGCGATCCGGGAGCGCCCCGGCGCGGCTACAACCAGCTCAACCGCATCCCGGCGGACCAGGTGCTGCACATCTTCGAACCGCTGGAGGGTGGCCAGCTGCGCGGTGTGCCGCGCTTGTCGCCGGTTCTCCTGCGGCTGAAGTCGCTGGACAACTACGACGACGCGGTGCTGTTCAGGCAGGAGGTTTCCAACCTGTTCGCCGGCTTCATCACCAGGCCTCGACAGGACGGGGCGCCGATCTTCGATCCGTCGACCGGGCTGGCACCTGCGCAGGATCGCGATGGGACACCGATGGTCGGCCTGGAGCCGGGGACCATGCAGGAACTGTTGGAAGGGGAGGAGGTAGTTTTCTCCGACCCGCCGGACGCCGGTAACACCTACGTCGACTTCATGCGACAGCAACTGATGGCAGCGGCGGTCGGTGTCGACCTGCCGTATGAGCTGCTCACCGGCGACATGGGTGATATCAGCGACCGCACCTTGCGGGTGCTGCTCAACGAGTTTCGGCGCCGGATCGAACAGGTTCAGTTCAGCGTGTACGTCTACCAGCTCTGCCGCCCGGTGCGCGCGTGGTGGCTGGATACCGCGTACCTCAGCGGAGCAGTCAACCTGCCGGACTATCCGGCGCGGCGACGTGAGTTCCTGCGCACGCGTTGGATCCCGCAGGGCTGGGCCTACATCCATCCGGTGCAGGACGTCCAGGGCAAGCTGCTGGAGATCGGCGGAGGCCTCGCCAGCCGGAGCGAGCATGCGCTACGCACCGGATACGACGCCGAGGTGATCGACCGGGAGAACGCCCAGGACAACGCCCGGGCCGACAGCCTGAACCTGCACTACACCACCGACACCGGGCAACCGGTGAGAGACCAAGGGGACACCCATGAAGAAACGCAATGAACAGCCCCTGGCGCTGGCCGCCCTGTGGGCGCTGCTGGGCGTTGGCACGCTCGCCGATCCGCGCATCCAGAACAAGGCGCAGGGCGCGCCGGATCTGCAGGCCGAGCACTGGTACAGCGTCAAGGCGCTGAGCGCTGAGGGTACCGGCTCGGCCGCCTCCATCGAGATCTACATCTACGGCGAAATCGGCTTTTGGGGCATCACCTCCGCGGATTTCATCCGCGACCTGAAAGCAGTCGACGACGGAACCTCTCCGGTTCTGGTCCACTTCGACACCATCGGCGGTGACCTCTTCGACGGCATCGCCATCCACAACGCGCTCCGGGCCCTGGGCGAGCGCTGCACCGCCCGGATCGACGGGGCCTGCTTCAGCGCGGGCAGTGTCGCGGCCTGCGGCGCGCACCGGGTCGAAATGGCCGACAACGCGCTGTTCATGATCCACAACCCCTGGACCCTCGCGGCAGGCGACAGCGAAGACCTGCGCAAGGTCGCCGACATGATGGACCAGGCGTTCGAGGGCATCGTGGCGAGCTACCAGCATCGGCCGCTGAATGTCGATGACGCCGAGCTGCGCCGGATGATCGACGACGAAACCTGGCTCACCGCACCCGAGGCGAAGGACAAGGGGTTCGTGGACGAGGTGCTCGGCGCGGCCGAGCCGGTCGGCGTGAATGCACGCCTGGGCAAGGTGCTGAATCGCTATCGCAACACGCCCGACGCGGCGCGCCGGCTGCTGGCCAGCCAGGAGCCGGCGGGTGACCTCGCCCCGACGTCGGCCGAACTGGCTGCGGAGCTGACGGCGGACTGCGCCCAGGCCGGTCTGGCCGACTGCGCGGCGTATCTGATCAAGGCCTCGGGCCTGAAAGATCGCGAGACGGTGCGCGCGGCCTTGGACCGGGCGAAGGCCGTCCGGTCGGTATGCCTCGTCGCGAAAATGCCCGATGAGGCCAAGGCGCTCATCGAGGAGGGCCTGGATGCCGACGGCGCCCGTCTGCGGCTGTACGACAAGATCGTAGCGCGCAGCAATCAGGTGGAGATCGACAACCGCGTGCCGACGGACGATCTGCCGCAGAACAGGGCTTACCAACCCCCGGCGCCGAGCGACGTGTACGCGAAGCGCCGGCTCAATGCCTCGAAAGGAGGAAAGCAAGCATGACCATCAAGACCGAAGGCGTTCACGCCGGAGAGTTCCTCCTGTCGGAGGCCAACGGCTCGCGCAGCCGCGAAAACATCGTCATCACCGCCGGCTCCGGCCGGCTGGTGGCGGGTACCTTGATCGCCCCCATCACCGCCGCCAATGCGCTGACCGCAACCGCGGCGGCAGGGAACACCGGCGATGGCACTGTCGGTGCCACCGTGGTGACCAGCGCCGCCATCAGCGGCACCTACGTGCTGGAAGTCACCGAGGCCGGAGCCAATGGCGGCAAGTTCGAGGTGGTCGACCCGCAGGGACGCCAGGTGGGCACTGGTCAAGTCGGCCAGGCGTTCACCGGCGGCGGAATCGGCTTCACCCTTTCCGACGGGGCCACCGACTTCGTGGTGGGTGATCGCTTCAACCTGCAGGTGCTGGCAGGGCTCGGCGAGTGGACGCCTTACGACGACGACGGTGCCGATGACGGCCGTCGCGCGGCTGGCGGCATTCTGTTCGGTCCAGTGGACGCCACGGATGCCGACGTCAAGGCGGTGGCCGTGGTCCGTGATGCCGAAGTGATCGCCAGCCTGCTGACCGGCCTGGATGCCGCCGGTGAGGCCGACCTCAAGGCGCTGGGCCTCATCCTTCGCACCTGACCCTCCTCCGTCCCTCAACCACCTCAAGCCCCGCCTGCGCGGGGTTTTTCATTTCTGGAGTATCCACATGGCTGAAATCAGCATTTTCGAAGATGAGGCGTTCTCGGTGGAGGCGCTGCTGGCGGTGATCAACACCGATCACCCGGTGCCCGGGCAACTCGCCGCGCTGGGCCTGTTCGAGGAACAGGGCGTGTCCTCGCTGGTGGTACAGATCGAAAAGGACGGCACCACGCTGCAACTGGTGGAGGCGAAAGCCCGCGGTGGCGTAGGCCAGGTCGTGACCGGTGACAAGCGTCAACTGGTCCCCTTCAACACCGTTCACCTGCCGCAGACGTTCCAGATCCTCGCCGATGAAATCCAGGGCATCCGTGCGGTGGGTAGCCGGACCGAGCTGCAGTCCGCCGAGGCGGTCGTGGCCAAGCGCCTGGAAAAAGCGCGCCGCCAGTTGGACCTGACCCACGAGTATCAGCGCATCGGCGCCATCAAGGGCAAGATTCTCGATGCCGACGGTTCGACGGTGCTGCTGGATATCTACCAGGCCTTCGGACTGAGGAAGCCCAAGCCGCGATCGCTCGAACTGGGTAACCCCGAGGGTGACCTGAGCGGCATTCTGGCCGACCTGCTCGACGAGCAGGACGACGCGCTGGGCAACGTCACCAGCACCGGTTCGCGAGCGTTCTGTGGCAAGAACTTCTGGGCCAAGTTCATCGATCACCCCAAAGTGCGCGGCACTTACCTGAACACCCTGCAGGCGGCGCAACTGCGGGGTGACCGTCGCCAGTCGTTCGAGTTCGGCGGCGTGGTCTGGGAGCGCTATCGCGGCAAGCATGACGGGGAGCCGTTCGTGGACGATGGCAGTGCCCAACTGGTCCCGGAGGGGGTTCCGGACCTGTTCATCAGCGCCTTTGCGCCGGCGGACTACATGGAGGTCGTCAACACCGAAGGCCTGCCGTACTACGCCAAGCTTGAGCGTCTGCCCTTCGACAAAGGCGTGGCTGGGGAAGCGCAATCGAACCCGCTGCACCTGTGCACCCGCCCGTTGGCGGTGCGCGAACTGACCCTCTGACCGTGGCGGGTTTCTCTGAACTGGTCGCCGACATGGACGAGATCATCGCCGACGTCCTCGGCGATGGTGAGTTTGGCTACCTGGACCGCACCGGTCGGCAGGTCGGCAATGCTGCGGTGATCGTCGAGGAAGGCGTGGAACGCATGGAGGCCGGCGCCCTGGATCGGTACCGGACCATTGCGTGCCGCAAGGCCGAGTTGCAGCCCCTTGATCGCAAGGGAGCGTTCCTCGATTCCGATGGCCAGGTCTGGCGCATCGACGGCATCCATGCCGACGACGGCGACTGGATCACTTTCTACGTGGTGCCCGAATGAGCGACGTGATCGATGTACAGGCCGCGGTCATCGGCCAACTGCTGGACCTGCTGGCCGCGGTGCCGGCGTTTGGCGATACCGTCCGTGAGGACTGGGTGGCTGGGGTGCTCGACGCCGAGGACAGCGACGAGCCCGAACGGCTGATCATCCTGCAGGAAGGGGACACCGTGGAACGAGACCGGTCGCCGGGCAGTGTCGTGGAGGAGTGGACCGTGAACATCGTCCCGATGGCGCGCGGCAGGGACGCCGCCCAGGCGTTGCGCGAGGCGCGCCTGGCGATCAAGCGGGTGCTCAAGGGCCACAAGGCCGGGCTGACGGTGCCCGGCCTGGTGCGTGTCGATTTTCCGGCATCCGCTGTGCGCCTGCCCGAGCCCGGCCGGCGCTGGGCCTATCGAGCCATCCCTCTGCAGGTCAGCTACTCGCAGCAGTTGTAACCCATCCACCAGGCCGCCTCCGGGCGGCCTCTACATTTCCGGAGGGCTCCATGCCCGAGATCATCGTTACCAGGCCGTTCAACTACCGCGAGGGGCTCGACGCGACCCACTACCCGGCGTCGAAGGGCGCCATCAGCGTTACCGCCGCCGTAGCTGCCCATGCCCTGGGCAAGGGCTACGCCACCGAGGCCAAGGCCAAGGCGCCGATTCCGGCAGCTACCGCCGAGCCGACCGGCGGCGACCAGAAGTAACCCACCCGAACCCATCAGGAGAGCCCCATGCTCCAGACCATCGACCGCTCGTTCATCGGCGAGGGCATCATCCATGCCCGCCTGTACGGATCGCAGGAACCGTTCCTGCCGCTCGGCAACTGCGACACCTTCAACATCAGCTTCGCCACCGACCGCAAGACGCTGCCCAACTACATGGGAGGTGGCGGCAACAGCAACGTCCGCGAGCGCGTCACCGACGTGACGTCCTCCATCGGAATGTTCGACCTGACCGCCGAGAATGTCGCCCTGGTGACGCGCTCCACCATCCAGGTGGCGCCTACCGCCGCGATCACCGACGAGGCGCATACCTCTCAGGGGGTTGCGCTGGAGTTGATCCCGTTCAAGTACCTGCCGGACCTGACCAAGCCCGTGACGGTGAAGACCGCGGGGGACGTCGAGGTGGCCCCGGGCACCGACTACCTGCTGGTACCCCACGGCATCCAGGTGCTGAGCGGCGGCAAGATCGATGCAACCGGCATCAAGGTCAGCTACACGCCGCGCCCGAGCCGGGCGGTGCATATGCTCAACGGCTCGCAGAAGGAGCTGGAGCTGTTCATCGCTGGCCTGAACGACGCGCAGTCGGGCGAGCCGTTCGCGCTGCGCCCTCGCCGCGTCAAGTTCGGCCTCCTGCAGGAGCTGGCGGTGCTGGGCCAGGAATACGCCAAGCTCACCGGCCCGGCGGAACTGCTCGCAGATTCGCGCGTGACCGCGACCGACATTTCCAAGTTCTGCCAGATGGATCTCGCGCAGGCGGCCTGACCGCCGTGCCAGGGATGGCCCCATGACCACTGCCCGCCGTTTGGCGGGCTTTTTTTGCCAGAGGATTGCCATGGCGAACCCAATGCAGCGCCTGATCCAGTTCGTTCTTCGCGGCCGGGACGAACTGTCGCCCGCCGCCCAGCAGTCGACCGAGGCGCTGGAAGGGCTGCGCACCACAGCGGCGAACCTGAACCGGCAGTTGGACGATGCGAAGGGGGCCCGCGGCCTGGTGACCGCGCTCGGAACTACCGAGCGCGCCATTGCGCAGACGCAGACGTCGGTGCAGCGGGTGGACCGTACCATTGCGGACCTGCGCGAGGCGTTGGACCGCAACCCCGGGAGCCGGGGCCTGGCCGTGTCCCTGCAGATCGCGGAACGGGACGCAGCGGGTCTGCGTCGGACCCTTGACCAACTGACCGCTCGGCACGCTGAGCAGCAACGTGCGGCGCGGGCGGCGGGCGTGGATACCGGGCAGCTTGCCAACGAGGAGCGGCGGCTGGCGTCGGTGGTCGACAACACCCGCGAGAGCATCGCGCAGAACAGCCGCGAGATCCGCGAGCTGGAACGTGCGCAGATGCGAGCGGCGCGGGAGGCGGCTGGCCACACCTCGCGCGTGACGGCGCTGCGCGAGGCCATGTCGTCCGGCGTTCGCCAGGCAGCCGCTTACGCCGCGGCCTTCGTCGGCATCCAGGCGGCGCTGAACCTGGTGCGCAGAGGAATCGGCCTGGTGCGTGATGGCATCGTCTCGATGCTGACCACCGGCGACCAGTTCGAGAACCTGCAGAACCGGCTTACGTCGCTGATGGGCTCGGTTGCCGAGGGGGAGCGGGCAACCGCCTGGATCAAGACCTTTGCCAAGGACACGCCGCTTCAGTTGGGCGACGTCACCGACGCCTTCGCACTGCTGAAGGCCTACGGCCTGGACCCGATGGATGGGTCGCTGAAAGCGATCGAGGACCAGTCGGAGAAGCTGGGCGGCGGCATGGAGCGCCTGGAGGGCATCACGACGGCAGTCGGCCAGGCCTGGGCGAAGCAGAAGCTGCAGACCGAGGAGATCCTGCAACTGGTCGAGCGTGGAGTGCCGGTGTGGGACATGCTGGCCAAGGTCACCGGCAAGAATGCCGCGCAGCTGCAGGATCTGGCGAGCAAGGGCAAGCTTGGCCGGGACGTCATCAAGGCGCTGGTCGACGAAATGGGGCGCAGCTCCGAAGGGGCCGCTGCGAAGGCCATGAGCACCCTGACCGGTCTGGTCAGCAACCTCGGCGACACTGCGGCCGACTTTCTCAATCGCATTGCCAACGCCGGCGCGCTGGACCACGTCAAGAACAAGCTGAAGGAACTGGGCGATACCATCGCGCAGATGGACCAGGACGGGCGCCTCGACACGCTGGCCAAGGGGCTGTCGGATGCCTTCGTCCAGGGCTCGGAATGGGTCGAGCGCTTCATCAAGCGCCTGGCCGACGTCGATTTCGGCACCCTGATCGACAAGACCTCGGCCTGGCTTGGCAGCTTCAGCACCCAGCTGGACGACATGGCCTCGCGGGTGCAACTGTTCATCGCGCCGTTCCGGACGTTGTTCAACGGTCTCACCTCGGGCATCAGCGCTATCGCTCTGGCCTGGACCGGCACCCTGTCGCTGATGGTCGCCGGCATCGAGAAGGTGGCGGAGAAGATCCCGGCGGCGCTGGGTGGGGAGCGCATCCGCAGTTCCGTCGCCGGCGTCCACGACCTGCTCAGCAGCATGAGCGAGGGTTTTCGCCAGCAGATCCAGCAGGACGCGCAGGATATCGCGGATGCCTGGGACACCAGCTCCACGGCCACCGCCTCCGCCGCACAGCAGCAGAGCCAGGCGATCACCGACACCTTCACCGACCTGAAGGCGGGTGCGAAGAGCGCGGCCGCCGAGTCGGTGCAGGCGGTGACCAGCCTGCAGAATGCCCTGGACCAGATCAGCGCGGCCAAGACCACCGAGCAACTGACCGCCCTGCAGGGGGAAATGCTCAAGGCCTACCAGGCCGGCACGCTGAGCCAGCAGGAGTATGCGAACGGCGCCGGTGTCCTCAACGCGAAGCTGACCGAACTGAAGTCGACCGCCAGCGGCGCCGCCCTGGGGGTGTCTGACCTCAGTACCGGCCTGGAGAACTTGAAGCAGGTCCAGGACGCGATCAGCAGCGCGAAGACCACGGTCGATATCCAGAACATCCGGACGGCGCTGGGCCGGCTGTACAACGACGGCACGATCAGCGCGCGGGAGTTCAACCAGGAACAGACCAAGCTGTCCGCCAAGATCAAGGAACTGAAGGCGGCCGGCGAGGAGGGCGCCAAGGGTATGCAGGCGGTCGCGGAGTCCTCGGACAAGGCGGCCAAATCGCTCTCGGACCAGCGCAAGGCCATTGGCGAGTCGATGGAGGCGACCCGCAAGGGAGTAGCGTCGACGAAGGACGACATGGGCGCCTTCGAAGGGTTCTTCGGTGGGGTGTTGAGCACCGCGCGGCAGGGCGTTGCGCAGTTGAGCCAGGAAGCGCTGAACGCCTTCGATGCGATGCGTGGGATCTCCACCGTCGATCTCAGCATCGACACCAGCAGCCTGGACGCCACTTCGCGCTCCCTGGCCAAGGTCAGTGAGCAACTGGCCCGGATCAAGGCCGAGTCGGGCGTGGGCATGAGCGGTTTCGGGCGCTGGGCGATGGATACCCAGCGGGCCAGCCTGGAGATCCAGGCTGCGTACCTGGAGCAGAAGCGCAGCCTGCAGAGCCTGATGGACGACTACGAGCGCGGGACCATGAAGCTGGGCGACTTCGTGTCGGCGGCCAAGGGCGCTCGAAATGGCCTCAGCCTGCTGAACGATTCGGACATGCGGCAACTGGAGAGCGCAATCGAGGCGGCCAATCAGAAGATCCAGCAGCTCAAGGAAGGCTCGAAGTCGACGCTGGTCAGCCTGCGCGAGGAACTGGCGGGGCTGCGTGGCGAGCAGGAGGCCGTGGATCGCAGCCGGTTCAACAGCCGTAAGGCTGAGTTGCAGCAGCAACTGGCCGAGGCCCAGGGCAGCGGCGACATGAACGCGGTACAGAACCTGATGACGGCGCTGGCCACCCTGCAGCAGATCCAGGCCGAGACGGACGCCAAGCGGCAGCGGGAGGAGCAGCAGAAGCGGGTGGACGAGCAGAACGCCGCCAAGGCCGCGGCGGCGCCGCCTGCCTCGTCGCCGGTGTCGAGTCCGCCGCCCCGGGTCGTTCGTTTCGAGACGCCGCGGGGAGCCGTTGACGTGGCGGTGGCCAGCGAACAGGACGAAACCAACCTGCTCGGCGTGCTCGAGCAGGCCAGCATGAGGACCGGCCGATGAGGCTCGATGCGGTGGAACTGGGCGACCAGTTCGAATGGGTGGACGAGTTCACCTGGGATGCGGTGGCACAAGAGCAGGAACGCTCCCTGACCGGCGCGCTGTTGGTGCAGGAAGGCACCAAGCTGCATGGACGCCCGATCACACTGCGTTCCGGGGGAGGGGTATGGACGCCGCTGTGGGTCGTGCGGCAGTTGGAGGTGCTGCGCGACCAGCGCCTGCGGGTCATGCCGCTAGTGCTGCCAGACGGCCGCGAATTCTCGGTGATCTTCAACCGCGCCGAAGGGGCGCCGCTGGAAGCCGAACCGCTGTTCCGCGAGGTCAACTCAGGTCCGGACGCCGACTACCTGGTGACATTGCGACTGCTCACCGTAGCGCCGCCCCCGGCACCGCCC
>RWIP01006140.1_pt1 | contig 24928 bp, 15 predicted proteins | sample 2345011 | NCBI WGS metagenome assembly RWIP01 (sample SAMN10511131, study PRJNA507866) | freshwater metagenome | isolation source: river water inoculated in media containing various beta lactam antibiotic in... | place: India: River Ganga, Varanasi | collected 2018-02-15
CGCCGCACCCGCGCCGGAACCGGTATCGGCCAGGGTCCCCAGCCTGTCGCTGCGCCTCCGGGTGCCGCCCGCACGCCTGGCCGGCGCCGAGGGCGGGGCCAACGCCAGAGAGGCGCCCACCCAGGCCGCCGCCGTCATTCGCCAACCCGAGGATGAAGCCCACGTGGATACGGATACCGCGCTCGATATCGGCAACGATACCGAGCATCTGCTACAGGACGTGCAGGGCACCCTGGCCGACCTCGCCGGCATGGCCCAGCAACTGAGCCAGCAAAAGCAGGAAGCGCTCAAGCAGCAGGAGTCGCTGGAGTCGCTCCAGACGCAACTGCACGAGAAGGAGCGGCAATTGCAGGAAAAGGAAAAGCAGCTCCGGCAGTGGCACAAGCGCCTGCAGGACGACCGCCAGGCGCTGGAGCGGGAAACCGAGCAGAGCAACCGTCTCCTCGCCGAGCGCAGCACGGCCCTGCAACAACTCGCGGAAAGCGTCGAAGCCCGCGAGCGCAGCAGCGCGCGGCGAGCCGAGGTACTGCAGATCGAGCAGGAACGCCTCGAAGAGTTGCGCAGCCAGCAGAACCTGCGCCAGGCCGAACTGGAAAAGCGCGAAGCCAGCGTCCAGCAGCGCAGCCTGGAACTCGGCGAGCGCTTCAAGAAGCTGGAAAGCGCCCGCGAGAAGCTGGCGCAGATCGTCAAGGGTTTCAACGAGACCGTACAGTTCAATACCGCTCTGCACGCCATCAGTCATACCGGGTTGAAGCGCCAGGAAGAGAGCGCAGCCGAACTGGAATAAGGTTCTCCTCCGGCAAAAGGGCGCGGCGCCGATACTGGCCCGCGCCCTTTTTCATTCGCCCAGCTGCGTCCGGCCGCCGGCAAACACCGGGGTCGCTTTGCCGCGCCCAGGGTATCGCGCGCTCAATACAGCTCGGGTCGCCGGTCGCGGTGCACGTGGTTGTGCGCACTGATGCGTTTCTCGTCGGCCTCGGCAAGGTCGAGACGGGCCAGCAGCATACCCGCCTCGCCCTGCAGCGGCCCGTCCAGCGGGTAGCCGTCGGCGTCGACGATCACCGAGCCGCCCACCCAGTCAACCCCGCGTTCCTGCCCGCAGCGGTCGCAGGCAGCGATGAACAGGCGGTTGACCGAGGCATTGGCCTGCACCCTGACCACTTCCGCCGGCCGCTCGCCCTCGGGACGCGGCGCCGCCGGCCAGTTCACCGGCGCGCAGAGCAGTTGCGCGCCGGACAGCGCCGGCAGGCGCACCCATTCGGGAAACTCCAGGTCGTAGCAGACCATCACCGCGATTCGCCCGAAGCGGGTAGCGACCACCGGCGGTGGCTGCTCGCCGGCCTCGAAGATGCCGCCTTCCTCGTTCCACAAGTGGGCCTTGCGATAGATCGCCCGCACGCCGTCGGCGTCCACCAGCGCCGCGCTGTTCGCCACTCGCTGCGGGTCGAGGCGTTCGCAGAAGCCGCCGACGATGACCAGGTCGAGTTCGCCTGCCAGCGCTTTCCACAACCCCAGGCTCGGTCCGTCGCGGGTTTCCGCCAGGGCCAGGGCTTCGCCGCGATCGGCGAAAACGTAGCCGCTGGCGGCCAGCTCGGGCAGCACCACGACGTTAGCGCCGCGCCGTGCGGCCTCGCGGATCGCCCGCTCGGCCAGGCGCAGGTTGTGCTCCTGTGCGCCGATCCGCGGAGCGATCTGGCAACAGGCGACGGTAACCTTGGCCATCAGGCGCCCCCCTCTTCCAGCAGGCGCTCGCCGAGGGTGGCGAGCCGTCGTTCCGCCTCCAGGTCCAGGGCCCGGCACATGAAGGCATAGACCGCGCCGGCCACCAGCAGGCCGACCACGAAGGCGACGTCGGCGCCGCCCAGCGCCACGGCGAAGGGACCGCTGTAGAAGCTCAGGGACATGAACGGGACCATCGCCAGCAACCCGGCCAGGTAGGCGCTCAACCCCGGTCGGCCCCAGTGACCGTAGATGCCTTCGGGATTGAAGATTTCGCTGATCGCGTAGTGACCGTTGCGCACGAAGTAGAAGTCCACCAGGTTGACCGCGGTCCAGGGCACCAGGAAGTACAGCATCAGCAGGACGAAGGTGTTGAAGCTGCCCAGGTAGCTTTCCGGGATCGACAGGGCCACGCCGAATACCACCAGGGCGATCACGCCGATCCCGGTGACGCGCAGGTTGAGGGTCGGAGTGACCTTGCGGAAGGCATCGATGGCGCTGAGGCTGGTGAGCATGGCGCCATAGCAGTTGACCGCCATGATCCCCACCAGGGCCGGGACGGCGATCAGCACGGTGAAGGTGCCGAAGCCGGGATACAGCCGGTTGCCCACCTCGCGCACGCTGCCGATGGCGTCCGGCGCCGGCAATGCCGAGGCCAGGAATGCGCCCAGCGACATCAGCCAGAGCGCCGAACCGGCGGCGCCCAGGTAGGTCCAGAAGATCACCTTGCGGGTCGGCGTTTCGTGCGGCAGGTAGCGGGAGTAGTCGGAGACGTAGACCGCATAGCTGATCTGGTAGCCGGCGGCGGCCGACAGTTGGACCAGGAACGCGCTCCAGGAGAACGCCGGCGTACCGCCCAGCGCCGCGTCCGCTTCGAGGCTGCGCAGCGCACTGACGGTGAGGACGCCGAACACCGCGATCATCACGTAGGTCAGCCAGCGCTGCACGGTATGCAGCAGGTCGTGGCCGACGATGGCGAGCAACACCGCCACGCCGATCAGCAGGACGTACCAGGGCGCGCGGTGTCCCGGCAGCACGGTGTTGATCGCGTCGGTGGCGAGGATCACGTTGAACACGTTGAAACCGATATAGACGAAGACCACCGCGGCGAACGGCACGATGGCCCCGCGCAGGCCGAACTGGGCACGCGACTGGATCATCTGCGGCAAGCCCATGCGCGGGCCCTGGTTGGCATGGAAGGCCATGAAGAAGGTGCCGAAGCAGACGCCGAGGACGATCGCCAGGATCGAGTACAGCGCCCCCAGGCCGAGGGCCGGCCCGGTGAAGCCGGTGACCATGGTGGTGAGTACGAAATTGCCGGTGAACCAGAACGGCGCCTGGTGCCAGACCTTGCCGTGACGCTCGTGGCGGGGAACGTAATCGATCGAACGCACTTCGATCTTCGGGCGTGACGCCTCGTTGTTATTGCTCATGCGGCTTCCTCGTCATTCTTGTTATCGCTCGCCGGAAGCAGGCATTCCGGCCGGCGGCCCTGGCACAAGGCCATGGGAAGGACGGAGTGTCGGCAAGCGAAGACGGGAAGGGAATCAGTCAGGTCAAATAATCAGTTCAGCATTTTCTGAACCATACGCAGGGCGATCGCTGAACCGAGGGTCGCCGAGGTACCGCGTGCGCCCTTCTGACGCCCGCTCAAGGCCGGCGCGCAGCATGGCCTTCGGCGGAAACCTGGGGCGCCTGGGTCTGCCCCGCCTCGCGCTCCAGCAGATCGCGCAGGCGCTGCGCATCCAGCGGTCGGCTGAGCAGGAACCCTTGCAGTTCGTGGCATTGCTCGTCGCGCAGGATGTGCATCTGCCCTTCGGTCTCCACGCCCTCGGCGGTGACCCGCAGGTTCAGGGCGTTGCCGAGATTGATGATGGCCTGCACGATCGAACGGTCGCGCCCGGTCTTCTCCATGCTGGCGACGAAGCGCTTGTCGATCTTGATGCTGTCGAAGGGATAGGTGCGCAGGTAGCCGAGCGAGGAATAGCCGGTACCGAAGTCGTCCATGTTGAGGCGGACGCCCAGCTCCTTGAGGGCCGTCATGGTCCGCAGCGCGCCATCGACATCGTTGAGCATGACGTTCTCGGTGACTTCCAGCTCCAGCCGGCGAGCATCCAGGCGGGCCAGGCGCAGGGCCTCGCGCACCTGCCAGACGATATCGCCGGTCATGAACTGCGCCGGCGACACGTTCACCGAGACCATCACCTCGCCTGGCCAGCTGGCGGCGGTGGCGCAGGCCTCGCGCAGCACCCAGTTGCCGATCTGTACGATCAGGTCGCTTTCTTCCGCCAGGCCGATGAACTCGTCCGGGCCGATCAGCCCGCGGCGCGGATGGTTCCAGCGGATCAACGCCTCCGCCGAGGCGATCGTCTGTTCCTGCGCCAGGAAACGCGGCTGGTAGTACAACTCGAACTCGCCGTTCTGCAAGGCGGCGCGCAACTCGGTCTCGCGCAGCTTCTTCTCGGCGAGATGGGAGTCCATCGCTTCCAAGTAGAAACGCCAGGTATTGCGCCCCGCGGCCTTGGCCTCGTACATCGCCACGTCGGCGCAACGCAGCAGGCCCCGCGGATCGCCGCCGTGCTCCGGCGCCAGGGCCACGCCGATGCTCGCGCCGACATGGAAGCTGTGCCCTTCGTAGGCGACCTCGCGGTTGATCACGTCGATCAGCCGGCTACAGAACTTCTCGATTTCCAGCTTCGACGACACGTGGGTACTGACCACCACGAACTCGTCGCCGCCGAGCCGGGCAACCATGTCCTGGTCGCGGGTCGAGGCGCGCAGCCGTTCGGCGATGGCGTAGAGCACCGCATCGCCGGCGGGATGGCCGTGCTGGTCGTTGATCGGCTTGAAGCGGTCGAGGTCGAGCATCAGTACCGCTACCGGCGACTTGCCAGCCTTTTCCGCCAGCAGGCGTTCGAGGAACTGGAACAGCTTGTTGCGGTTCGGCAGGCCGGTCAGGGCATCGTGCAGGGACAGATGCTGGATCCTCGCATGGGCTTCGACCTCGTCGGTGATGTCGGCCGCCGTGCCGCGATAGCCGCTGGCGACGCCGTTGCGGATCGCGCTGGCGCTCAACTTGCCGACCCGCGCCTGGCCCTGGCTGTCGCGGAAAGCGCAGACCAGGCTGGACGGCGCACCGGCATCGGGCAGCCCTTCCAGCCACTTGACGATGTTCACCGTATCGCTATCCAGCAACTCGTCCAGCCGCCGCCCGATCCAGGCCTCCGGCTGGTAGCCGGTGACGTCGCGGAAGCGCACGGAGAGATAGGTGAAGACGAAATGCCCGTCGACTTCCCAGATCCAGTCCGAGGCCGCCTCGGCTATCGACTTGAAACGTTCCTCGCTGGCCAGCAGGGCCTGGTTGCTGCGTTTCAGGACCTTCTGCTGGCGATCCACCGCGCGGGCGTTGAGCACGGCGCTGCGGCTCAGCCAGAACAGCAGCCCGGCGGCGAGCACGAAGATTCCCAGCAGCGGCAACGCGGTCTCCCGCAGCATGGCGCTACCCGGACGCGACGACACCCAGGCCAGGCGATGGGGAGTGCCCTCCAGGGCAAGGCTTTCCTTGTCGCCCGCCGCGCCGCCGGCCAGCAGGTGCAGGTTGGCGATGCCGTAGTCGCCGCCGAGCTTGGCCAGCTTCGCCGGGGTCAGCCGGTCGACGAAGACCATCACCGAGGCCTTGGCCAGGTCGATGGGCGCATGATCGCTGGTGGGCTTGATCGCCGAGGCGACCAGGATCGCCGGTGCGCCGTCGAAGTCGACGTAGCGGCTGATCGCCGCCTCGTCCACCGCGGCGCGGCGGGCGGTGCTGAGGATGTCTCCGGCATCGGCGCCCAGCGAGTCGGCCAGCGAGCGTTCGGAAAGCTCGCCCTCGAGCATGGCGTAGCGAGTGCCACGGTCGTCGATGACGAAGACGCCGTCGTAGCCGTTGGTGGTGTAGAGCACCGAGCCGAGGTTGTTCTTGGTGAAGGCCCAGTCCACGTCGACCCGGTTTCCCAGATAGACGTAAGCATCGGTCCAGAAGGAATAGGTGGTGGAGAACTGCTCGGAATTTTCCCGGCGATTCTGCAGCGCCTTTTCCACGTAGAAATGGCTCTGCTCGATGGCGATGTCGTCCTGGTGCCTGGCGATGTGCAGGATCGCCCAGCCGCATGCACCGAGGGCGAGGAAAAGGGCGGCCAGGAACATTAGGAGATGCTTGGAGACCTGGGAGACTGCGGTACCGCTGGCAATCGCTGAAGCAAGCATCGATTCGCCATCCTTGTGACCGTATAGGTGCGGGCCTTGGTCACTGTCTTATAGTTAAGCATCCAGGGGGCGTCAAAAACCCCGCTTGGCAAGCGCATCGGCGCCGAAGATGCGGCTGCCGCTCCCGCAAAGGCGCGCGCCGCCGCTGGCCTCGGCGGCGCGCGGCGGCTCTCAGCGGCCCTGCCTGGCGACGATCGCCTCGGCCACGCTGGCCGGTACCTCGGCATAGCGGACGAACTCCATCGAGTAGCTCGCGCGCCCCTGGGACATCGAGCGCACGTCGGTGGCATAGCCGAACATTTCGCCCAGCGGGACCTCGGCACGGATCACCTTGCCCGCCGGGGTATCCTCCATGCCCTGGATCAGGCCACGCCGGCGGTTGAGGTCGCCCATCACGTCGCCCATGTAGTCCTCCGGGGTCACCACCTCGACCTTCATCACCGGCTCCAGGAGCACCGCTCCGCCCTTCTGCGAGAGTTGCTTGGTGGCCATCGAGGCGGCGATCTTGAACGCCATCTCGCTGGAGTCGACGTCATGGTAGGAGCCGTCGTACACCGTCGCCTTCAGGCCGATCAGCGGGTAGCCGGCGAGCACGCCGTTCTGCATCTGGTCCTCGATGCCCTTCTGGATCGCCGGGATGAACTCTCGGGGAATCACCCCGCCGACCACCTCGTTGTGGAACTCCAGGCCTTCCTGCCCCTCGTCGGCCGGAGCGAAGCGGATCCAGCAATGGCCGAACTGGCCGCGGCCGCCGGACTGGCGGACGAACTTGCCCTCGATCTCGCAGGTGTTGCGGATGGTCTCGCGATAGGCCACCTGCGGCTTGCCGATATTGGCTTCGACGCCGAACTCGCGGCGCATGCGGTCGACGATGATGTCCAGGTGCAACTCGCCCATCCCGGAAATGATGGTTTGCGCGGTCTCCTCGTCGGTCTTCACGCGGAACGACGGGTCTTCCTGGGCCAGCTTGCTCAGGGCGATGCCCATCTTCTCCTGGTCGGCCTTGGTCTTCGGTTCCACCGCCACCGAGATCACCGGATCGGGGAAGTCCATGCGTTCGAGGATGATCGGCTTGTCGATGGCGCACAGGGTGTCGCCGGTGGTCACGTCCTTCATGCCGATCAGCGCGGCGATGTCGCCGGCGCGCACTTCCTTGATCTCGTCGCGCTGGTTGGCGTGCATCTGCACCATCCGCCCGACCCGCTCCTTCTTGCCTTTCACCGAGTTGAGCACCGCGTCGCCGGAAGTCAGCACCCCGGAATACACGCGGGCGAAGGTCAGGGTGCCGACGAAGGGGTCGGTGGCGATCTTGAACGCCAGCGCCGAGAAAGGCTCGTCGTCGTCCGCATGGCGCTCGTCGTGCTTCTCTTCGTCGTCCGGGTCGGTGCCCCTGATCGCCGGGATTTCCGACGGAGCCGGGAGATAGTCGATCACCGCGTCGAGCACCAGCGGCACGCCCTTGTTCTTGAACGAGGAGCCGAGCACCGCCGGTACGATCTGGTTGGCCAGGGTCCGCTGGCGCAGCCCGGCCTTGATCTCCTCGATGCTCAGTTCCTCGCCTTCCAGATACTTGTTCATCAGTTCGTCGTTGGCCTCGGCGGCGGCCTCGACCATGTGCGCCCGCCACTCCTCGGCCAGCGCCCGCAGCTCCGCCGGGATCTCCTCCTCGCGGTAGCTGGTGCCCTGGTCGGCATCGTTCCAGTAGATGGCCTTCATCTTCACCAGGTCGATCTGCCCGCTGAAGTTTTCCTCCGCGCCGATCGCCAGTTGGATCGGCACCGGGACATGGCCCAGGCGTTGCTTGATCTGCGCGACCACGCGGAGGAAATCGGCGCCCTGGCGATCCATTTTGTTGACGTAGGCCAGGCGCGGCACATGGTACTTGTTGGCCTGGCGCCAGACCGTCTCGGACTGCGGCTCGACTCCGTCGGCGCCGCTGAACACCACCACCGCGCCATCGAGCACGCGCAGCGAGCGCTCCACCTCGATGGTGAAGTCGACGTGGCCGGGGGTGTCGATGATGTTGAAGCGATAGCGGTGCGGGAACTGCTTGGTCGAGCCCTGCCAGAAGGCCGTGGTCGCCGCCGAGGTGATGGTGATGCCGCGCTCCTGCTCCTGGACCATCCAGTCCATGGTCGCCGCGCCGTCATGGACCTCGCCCATCTTGTGGTTGACGCCGGTGTAGAAGAGGATCCGCTCGGTCGTCGTGGTCTTGCCGGCGTCGACGTGGGCGACGATGCCGATGTTGCGATAAAGCTCGATGGGAGTGGTGCGAGCCATGATCTGCCCCTTGGGTGCTGCCCTGGATGATGGGAACGACTGCTGAAAGAAAAATGTAGCTGAAGAAAGGACGCCGCAGCACCGCCGCGACGCCTGCTTTTCGACCTCGGCAGAGGGGACTGGTTCTGCCGCTCCGGCCCGCCGACGAAAGGCGCGACGGCAGGGCTTGTTCCCAGCGGACATAAACTCATGGCGCAAAGGTCTAAGCCGTCCCTGGAAAATCCCCCGGCTCGACGGACATCCCTGGACACACCGGAACAAGGGATGCCCCGACCATGCACCGATCGCTCCACACCGACGCGCCGCTGGGCGCCGCCCTGCTGCTGGCCCTGCAGCTCGCTCCCGGCAGCGCCGCCGCGGCGGAGGAACAGGCGCCTGTCGACCCGCCCACGGTCCAGTTGCAACGAATCGAGGTGACCGGCAGCGCGATCCGCCGGGTCGATGCGGAAACCGCGGTGCCGATCAGCGTCCTGCGCGCCGAGGAGCTGCGCCAACAGGGCGTGACCAGCACCGAGGAACTGATCGGCCGGCTTTCCGGCAACCAGGGCGTATACAACTCCAGTCGCTCGGTCGGCAGCGCCACCGGCGGCGCCTCGTTCGCCGACCTGCGCGGAATCGGCGCGAACAAGACCCTGGTGCTGCTCAACGGCCGGCGCCTGGCGAACAATGCCATCGACGGCTCCGCGGTGGATCTCAACACCATTCCCTTCGCCGCCATCGACCGGGTCGAGGTGCTGCGCGACGGCGCCTCCGCGCTGTACGGCACCGATGCCATCGGCGGGGTGATCAACTTCATCACCCGCAAGAGCCTGAACGAAGGCCGCTTCGACAGCGGCTACGCCTCCCCCACCCACGACGGCGGCGGCAACCAGCGCAACGTCAGCGCTAGCTGGGGCTTCGGCGAGCTGGAGGAGGATCGCTTCAATGTCTTCGCGGTGGCCAACTACGACAAGCAGGAGCGCCTCGGCGCCAAGGACCGCGGCTACACCTACAACTACCAGCCGGGACGCGGCCTCGACTACAGTTCCGGAACCGCCTTCCCCGGCAACTGGAGCCAGGGCGCCAACGCCAGCAATCCGCTGGCCGCCGGCGGTTGCAAGGGCGCCGACCTGATTCCGCGCAACGGCATCTGCCGGCAGAGCCTGTGGCGCTACCTCGACCTGGTGCCGGAAACCGAGAAGACCTCGGTGTTCAGCCGCGCCACCGGCAAGCTGGCCGACGAGCACAACGTCAGCCTGGAGTACTTCTGGTCGCGCAACGACAACGCTACCCAGGTCGGCCCAGGGACCCTCACCGGCCTGCAGATCGATCCCGGCACCGCCTTCTATCCCGGCAACGGCATCACTCCCGGTCCCGGCGGCTTCGTCCTCGACCCGAGCCGGCCGGTGGAGGTCAACTGGCGGCAGAGCGTGCTCGGGCCGCGCCTGCAATCCTCGCAGAACACCGGCCAGCGCCTGCTGCTCGGCTTCGACGGCCAGTTCGCCGGCTGGGACTACGATATCGGCGCCTCGTACAACCAGAACAAGGTGGTCGACCATATCCACAGCGGCTACGTCGATGATCGCGCCGCCGCCCTCGGCATCGCCAACGGGACGCTGAACCCGTTCGGGCCGCAGACCGACGCCGGCCTCGCCTACCTCGGCAGCCATGCCTTGAGCGGCGACTTCCGTACCTCGGTCGGCCGCGTCAAGGGCCTGGACGCCCGCGCCAGCCGGGAGATCGGCGACTGGTTCGGCGCCGGGCCGGCGGCCCTGGCGCTGGGCGGCGAGTTCCGCAAGGAAGCGTTCCACCAGGACATCCAGGACTTCGCCGGCAACGTGCAGAGCCTCGGCGTCGATCCCGCCGCCACGGTCAGCGGCGAGCGCAACCTGAAGGCGCAGTACGCCGAACTCAACGTGCCGGTGCTGGACAGCCTGGAACTCAGCGCGGCGATCCGCCACGACAAGTACAGCGACTTCGGCAGCACCAGCAACCCGAAATATTCGTTCCGCTTCCAGCCGTTCCGCCAGTTGGTCCTGCGCGGCGCCTACAGCGAAGGTTTCCGTGCGCCGTCGCTGTACGAACTGTACAACCCGACCTTCACCACCTATACCAGCGCCAACTACGACGACCCGCGCCTGTGCGCCGGCGGCCAGCCGAGCCAGGGCGGCATCGCCAACCGCGACTGCGCCCAGCAGTTCTACAACGCCACCGGCGGCAATACCGACCTGCGACCGGAAACCGCGCGCAACGTTACCCTGGGCCTGGTCTACCAGCCGCTGCGCGACCTTTCCGTCGGCCTGGACTTCTGGTGGATCAGGATCGCCAACCAGATCGCCGAGTTTCCCGAAGCGGCGATCTTCGCCGACCCGCAGGCCTACGCCGGACGCATCGTGCGCAAGGCCGACGGCTCGATCGATCACGTCGTCACCGGACTGGCCAACCTCGGCAAGGTAAAGACCAGCGGCGTCGACCTGAGCCTCGATTATCGTTTCCCGGCCAGCCGCTACGGGCAGTTCGGGCTCGACCTGCAAGGCACCTACGTGTCCCGCTACGACTTCCAGCAGCAGATCGGCGGCCAGTACCTGGACAACGTCGGCGACTTCCAGGGCGTCGGCGTGATCGCCCGCTGGAAGCACGTCGCCAACGCCACCTGGAGCCGCGACGCCTGGCAGGCCACCCTGAGCAACCGCTACACCAGCGGCTACAACGACTACGACCGCGCCAGCCACGGCAAGGTCGGCTCGTGGAACCTCTGGGACCTGGCCGGCAGCTACCGCCTCAGCCACGCGCTGGGGCTGACCCTCGGGGTGAAGAACCTGTTCGACCGCGAACCGCCGTTCAGCAACCAGACCTACACCTTCCAGAGCGGCTACGACCCGCGCTACACCGATCCCTACGGGCGCATCCTGTTCGGCCGCCTCAGCTACAGCTTCTGATGCCGGCGCGGGCGCCCGGCCGGTATGGCCGGCAAGCCCGTCGACGGCTGTCCAGCTACCAGATCCGGTAGCCCTGCCAGATTTCGCAGGCGACCAGATCTGGCAGGTTGTTGGGCTCCCGGTGCCATGCAACCTATTACGCCTCTCGCCCCCCACCCGTTCGCGCAAGAGGACACCGCATGATCATTCTCGGGATCACCAACAACGACCTGGCCGGCGCCTGCCTGGTGCGCGACGGCGGGATCGTCGCCGCCGCCAGCGAGGAGCGCTTCACCCGCCAGAAGGACCACAAGGCCTGGCCGAGCCGCTCCATCGACTATGTGCTCGGCGAGGCCGGCATCGACCTGGCCGACATCGACCGCATCGCCTACGGCTGGAACGCCGGGTTCGACGCCGGGCGGCACCTCGACCTCTATCTGGACCGGGTCCTCGAGGAAGCCCGCGAGCGTCCCGAGGGCCTGCCGCACCTGCGCAAGCGGATCGCCGACGAAATGGCCAACGACAAGGCCAAGCGCGGCGAATTCGATGCCTTCGTCCGCGCCAACGGCCTGCGCGGCAAGGTCGAGTACATCGACCATCACGAATGCCACGCCCTCGGCGCGTTCGTCTGCTCGCCGTTCGACGAGGCGCTGACCCTCACCTGCGACGGCCGCGGCGACTTCCAGTCGCTCACCGTCACCCACTACCGCGCCGACGGCGGCGAGACGGTCCTGCAACGCGAGACCAGCGTCGACAGCCTGGGCTACTTCTACGGGCGCATCACCCGCCTGCTCGGCTTCAAGCCGAACCGCCACGAAGGCAAGATCACCGGCCTGGCGGCGTTCGGCGACGCGGAAAAGCTGCTGCCGCTGATGAACGACATGATCCGCCTGGAGAACGGCCGCCTGCGCGCCCGCTGCGGCGAACTGTACCTGCCCTCCTACGACGGCTACAGCGATCCGCTGCTGCAACGCTGCGCGGCGGAACGCCCGGCGGATGTCGCCGCCGCCGCGCAACGGCACTCCGAAGACCTGCTGGTGGCCATCGCCCGGGAGCACGTGGCGCGCACCGGCTGCGCCAACCTGTGCCTGGCCGGCGGGGTGTTCGGCAACGTCAAGCTGAACCAGCGCCTGCGCGAGATCCCCGGGGTCCGTGATGTCTACGTGCTGCCCTGCATGGGCGACGGCGGCCTGGCCCTGGCCGCGGCGGTGGCGGTGGCCTATCGCGAGAACGGTACGCGCTTCCCGGCGCCGAGCATGGCCCTCGGGCCGGACGCGCGCAGCGCCGCGCAGAATGCCGAGCTGATCGCCAGCCAGTACCCGCAACTGGCCTACAGCCGGCCGGCCAACCTGATCGAGACGCTGGTCGAAGCGCTGCGGGAAAACCAGGTGCTGGGCATGTTCAAGGGCCGCATGGAGTTCGGCCCGCGCGCCTTGTGCAACCGCAGCATCGTCTACCATCCCGGCGATGCCAGCGCCAACGACTGGCTCAATCAGCGCATGGAACGCACCGAGTTCATGCCATTCGCCCCGGTCACCGCGGTAGAACACGCCGAGGCTTGCTACGTTGGCTGGCGTGAAGACCAGGTGGCGGCCGACTACATGACCATGACCTACGACTGCCATGCGGATTTCCGCGCGCGCTGCCCGGCGGTGGTGCATGTCGACGGCACCGCGCGGCCGCAGATCATCCGGCCGCAGGCCGATCCGTTCATGCACGCCCTGCTGCATGCCTGGCATGCCCGCAGCGGCCAGCCGGCGCTGATCAACACCTCCTTCAACCGCCACGAGGAACCGATCGTCTGCGCCCCGCAGGACGCCCTCGGCGCGCTGGAGGACGGGATGGTCGACCTGGTGGTGCTGGGCGAGTCCCTGCTGGTCTGGCGCAAGGGCGAGAACGCCTTCGCCAGGGCGCGCTTCGAGTGAGGCGCAAACCGCAGCGAACCGGCACGGCGACGCGGGAACCGGCATGTACCTGATCTTTTCCGGCTACTTCGCCGCCGAGGGGCTGATCTATCCGTTCTGGCCGACCTGGCTGGCCAGCCTGGGCTTCGGCGCCAGCCAGATCGGCCTGTTGATCGCCGCGGCCTACTGGCCGCAGGTGATCGCCGGGGTGGCGCTGACCTACGTGGCCGACTGGCGCATCGACCAGTTGCGCCTGGCGACCCTGCTGGCGGCCCTGGCCGGCGCCGGCGCCCTGCTGTTCCAGCTGGCCGAGGGCCTGCCCCTGTTCATCGCCCTGAGCGTGCTCTACGGCGCGTTCTGGACCAGCGTGCTGCCGCTCACCGAATCCTACCTGCTCAAGCGCGACAAGGCCGCCCTGCAGAACTACGGGCGGGTACGCGCAGTCGGTTCGCTGGCCTTCATCCTCACCGCGACCCTGGGCGGCCTGCTGCTCGGTCGGTTCGGCCAGCAACTGGTGCCCGCCCTGGTCGGCCTGACGATGCTGCTCACCGCGCTGGCCTGCCTGTTCCTCCGTCGCCGCAGCCTGCGCCGTCCGGACTCGCCGCTGCCGGGCGCCAGGCGCCGTCCCGACCTGCGCGGGATCCTCCGGCAACGCCCCCTGCTGCTGGCCATCGCCGCGGCGGGAATGATCCAGCTGAGCCACTCGCTGTACTTCACCACCGCCTCGCTGGGCTGGCAGACGCTGGGCTACTCGTCGTTCTCGGTCGGCGCCTTCTGGGGCCTGGCGGTGATCGCCGAGATCAGCTTCTTCGCCGTCTCCAACCGCATCCTGGACCGCCACCCGGCGCTCCAGGTGATGCTCTTCTCCAGCCTTTGCGCGGCGCTGCGCTGGGGCCTGCTGGCCGGCAGCGAACACCTCGCCGCGATCCTCCTCGGCCAGTGCCTGCACGCCCTCAGCTTCGCCGCCTACCACGCCGCGGTGATGCGTTACATCCGCGACCACGCGCCGGAAAGCGCGCGGGTACTGACCCAGGGGATCTACTACTCTCTGGCGGTAGCGCTGCCCATGGGCCTCGCCAGTCCGGCCGCCGGCTGGCTGTACGAAGGCCTGCCGCAGTGGTCCTATCTGATCATGGCGCTGTTCGCCCTCGGCGGCGCGGTCCTGGTCTGGCTTGCCCTACAGAGTGCCCGAGATGCATCGACTAGCGTTTTCAGCCGTTCTGTTTGACATGGACGGCGTCCTGATCAGCTCCCGCGAAGCCATCGCCGCGGCCTGGAGCCGGGTCGCCGGCGAACAGGGCGTGGCGCTCGGCCCGGACTGCCTGCGCGACCACGTGCACGGTCGCCCGGGCGGCTACACCCTGGACTATCTGTTCGGCCACCTGCCGATGGAGCGCCGGCGGATCCTCAAGCAACGGGTCGATGCGCTGGAGGAAGGCGCCGACTGTCCCCTGCTGCCCGGCGTCGCCGCGGTGATCCGCCAGCTGCGTTGGCTGGACGTGCCCTTGGCGCTGGTCACCAGCAGTTGGCCGGCACGCATCGACCACGTGCTGCGCCAGCACGACCTGCAGGCGGCGTTCCGCACCCTGGTCAGCCGCGACGACGTGGTCCACGGCAAGCCGGCTCCGGATGGCTATCGCCTGGCCGCGGCCAGGCTCGGCGTGGCACCATCGCGCTGCCTGGTGTTCGAAGACTCCCTCAGCGGCGTGCAAGCCGCCTGTGCCGCCGGCGCGACCTGCGTGGCGATCGGCGAGGAGAGCGGCCTGCTCGCCGCCGGCGCGCGCTGGTCGGTCCGGGATTTCCGCGAGCTACGGATCGTCCGCGAAGACGACCGGCTGTACTGCCAGCATCGGCACCCCGCCACGACCGGCAGCGAGAGGAGCGTTGGCGTCCCATGAGCCCGACCCTGCAAGATGCCCGGCTGCTCTGGGACTTCCTCGGCCAGGGCCGCTGCCATGTGCCCTGCGAACTGCTGGTGGTATGCGGCTCCTACGACCTGCGGGTCTGCGACCACGCCTGCGAACTGCTCGAACGCGGCCTCGCCGAACGCCTGCTGTTCACCGGCAACACCGGGCACTGGACGCGCCATCTCTGGGTCGAGCCGGAAGCCGAGCTGTTCGCCCGCCACGCCAGGGCACGCGGGGTAAGCGACAGCCTCATCGTGATCGAGCCGCGGGCGACCAACTTCGCCGAGAACATCGCCTTCGCCCGCGAGCTGTTCCCCGACCTGCGCCGCGCGACCTTCGTCACCAAGCCCAACTCGATCCGCCGCGTGGCGCTGACCCTGCCGGTCCGCTGGCCGGGTCTGGAGGGACACGTGGATGCGCCCGACTACGCATTTCCCGACGGCATCTCGAACCTGGTCGGCGTACTCGGGGTGATCGACGAGATGGTCGGCGACCTTGATCGCATCATCCGTTACCCGGCGCTGGGCTTCCAGGTCGCCTGCCCGATCCCGGCGCAGGTCATGGACGCCTGGGAACGCCTGGTGGCGCGCGGTTTCGACCGCCACCTGGTGAACCCGCCGCGCTGAGCTGACAGCACTGTAATCTTCCCCACAGCTTGCCGACAGGCGCGCGCCGCTAGGGTGTCCGCATCGCCGCACCGCCCTGGCGGGGCCGCGACCTCCCGGCTGCGCAGGCTCGCGCAGTCCGTCCTGCCACCTGCGTGGAAACCAGCGGATGCACAGAACTTCGCGACGCACCTTCGTCAAAGGCCTCGCCGCCACCGGTCTGCTCGGCGGACTGGGTCTCTGGCGCGCCCCGGCCTGGGCCCTGGCCGGGCCGGGCCAGCAGAACCTGCTCGCCGGCGACAGTTTCGACCTGTTCATCGGCGAGACCCCGGTGAACCTCAGCGGCTCGCCGGCCACCGCCATGACCATCAACGGTTCGCTGCCCGGCCCGACCCTGCGCTGGCGCGAAGGCGACAACGTGACCCTGCGGGTGCGCAACCGCCTCGCCGAGGACACCTCGATCCACTGGCACGGCATCATCCTGCCGGCCAACATGGATGGCGTGCCGGGCCTCAGCTTCGAGGGCATCGCTCCCGGCGGTCTCTACGAATACCGCTTCAAGGTCCGGCAGAACGGCACCTACTGGTACCACAGCCACTCGGGGCTACAGGAGCAGGCCGGGGTCTACGGCGCCCTGGTGATCGACGCCCGCGAGCCGGAACCGTTCAGCTACGACCGCGACTACGTGGTGCTGCTCAGCGACTGGTCGGACGAGAAGCCGCAGCGCATCCTCGCCAAGCTGAAGAAGCAGTCCGACTACTACAACTTCCACAAGCGCACCGTCGGCGACTTCATCGACGACGTCAGCGCCAACGGCTGGGCCGCGACCCTGGCCGACCGCAAGATGTGGGCCGAGATGAAGATGAGTCCCACCGATCTCGCCGACGTCAGCGGCTACACCTATACCTACCTGCTCAACGGACAGCCGCCGGACGGCAACTGGACCGGCCTGTTCCGCCCCGGCGAAAAGCTCCGCCTGCGCTTCGTCAACGCCTCGGCGATGAGCTATTTCGACGTCCGCATTCCCGGCCTGAAGATGACCGTGGTGGCCGCCGACGGACAGCACGTCGAGCCGGTCAGCGTCGACGAGTTGCGCATCGCCGTGGCCGAGACCTACGACGTGATCGTCGAACCGGGCGGCGAGCGCGCCTATACCCTCTTCGCCCAGTCCATGGACCGCAGCGGCTACGCCCGCGGCACCCTGGCGCTGGCCGAAGGGCTTAGCGCGCCGGTGCCGACGCCCGATCCGCGCCCGCTGATCGGCATGGACGACATGGGCATGGGCGGCATGGACCACGGCGCCATGGGGCATGGCGCGGCGACGAGGCCCGCCAGCGAGATGGACCATTCGAAGATGTCGGGCATGGACATGAATGGCATGGACCATTCGAAGATGGCCGGCATGGACATGAACGGCATGGACCACTCCAGGATGGGCATGGACGCCATGCCGATGCAGTCTCATCCGGCTTCGGAGGACGGCAACCCGCTGGTCGACATGCAGACCATGACGCCGACACCGAAGCTCGCCGACCCCGGCCTCGGGCTGCGCGACAACGGGCGGCGGGTGCTGACCTACGCCGACCTGCGCAGCCGCTTCGCCGACCCGGACGGCCGCGAACCGGGGCGCACCATCGAGCTGCACCTGACCGGGCACATGGAGAAGTTCGCCTGGTCCTTCGACGGCATCAAGTTCTCCGACGCCGAGCCGCTACGCCTGACCTACGGCGAGCGCCTGCGGATCGTCCTGGTCAACGACACCATGATGACCCACCCGATCCACCTGCACGGCATGTGGAGCGACCTAGAGGACGAGCAAGGCAATTTCCTGGTGCGCAAGCACACCATCGACATGCCGCCGGGCACCCGCCGCAGCTACCGGGTCACCGCCGACGCCCTGGGACGCTGGGCCTATCACTGCCACCTGCTGTTCCACATGGAGATGGGCATGTTCCGCGAAGTGCGGGTAGACGAAGGAGACAACGCATGAGCCGCCAGCCGAAACCCGCCCGCCTGGCCGGCGGTGCCCTCGCCCTGGGTCTGCTGCTGGGCCTGCCGAATCCCGTCGAGGCCGCGCAGGACAATGGCATGGACCACTCGGCCATGGACCACGGCGCGATGCCTGGCATGGACCACGGCCAGAGGACCTCCGCCCCGGCGAAACCCATGGACCACCAGGGGATGGGGCATGGCCGGATGCCGGGGATGGACCACGGCACCGCATCGCCCGCCCCGGCACAGCCCATGGAGCACCAGGGAATGGACCATGGCCGGATGCCGGGGATGAGCCGCGCTGCGCGGCAACCTCCGGCGCAGGCCGCGCCCAGCCAGAGCCGTACGCCGATCCCGGTGCCGACCGAGGCCGACCGCCGTGCCGCCTTTCCGCCGCTGGAGGGGCACAAGGTGCACGACAGCGCGCTGAACAGCTTCTTCCTGCTCGACCAGTTGGAATACCAGGACGCCGACGACGGCAGCGCGCTGGCCTGGGACGCCAGCGGCTGGATCGGCGGCGACATCAACCGCCTGTGGCTGCGCAGCGAAGGCGAACGGCTCGACGGCAAGACCGAGGACGCCGAGGTCCAGGCGCTGTTCGGGCACGCCATCGGTCCCTGGTGGGACCTGGTCGCCGGCGTGCGCCAGGATTTCAAGCCCGGCTCGCCGCAGACCTGGGCGGCGTTCGGCGTGCAGGGCCTGGCGCTCTACGACTTCGAGGCGGAAGTCACCGCCTTCCTCGGCGAGAACGGCCAGAGCGCGCTGCGCCTGGAGGGCGAGTACGACATCCTGTTGACCAACCGGCTGATCCTCCAGCCCAGCGCCGAGGTCAACCTGTACGGCAGGAACGATCCCGCCCGCGGCATCGGTTCGGGCCTTGCCGATAGCGAGCTGGGCCTGCGCCTGCGCTACGAGATCCGTCGCGAGTTCGCGCCCTACATCGGGGTGACCTGGAACCGCTCCTACGGCAACAGCGCCGACCTGGCCCGCGCCGAGGGCGAGGACGACGACGAGGCGCGCTTCGTCGCCGGTATCCGCATGTGGTTCTGAACGCGATCGCGGCCAGCCGCTAGCGGTAGCCGTCGAGCAACGGCGAATCGTCGATGAGGTCGCAGCGTTCCAGCGCTGGCAGGTTGCACGGCCGGTAGTCGGGGCATTCGTCCAGCCGCCGCTGCACCGAACGGTGCAGCTTGACCCGGGTTTCCTGCCCGACCGGTTCCAGCGGCCGCGAGCGCGGCCGGCCACGCGACCAGCGCCAGGCGCGGTTGCCGCTGCGGCGGTCCCAGACCAGCAGCGGCAGCCACTCGGCCAGGCGCCAGGGCCGGGTCATCACCGGCAGGATCGGCGCGGTCGGGTCCGGACCCTGCTTCGAACGTGCGCGCAACTGGTCGCGGCTGCGCGCCGGGTCGACATGCAGGCCGGCCTCCAGCGCCTCGCCGAGCATCCAGGTAAAGGCCACCAGAGCCAGCCGCGAGTCCTTCGGCGCATAGCCACCGCCGACATCGGAGTGCATGCCGGGGAACCACACCTGCAACACGTCGGACTTGCGGTCCTTCTCGCCGAACCAGAGGTTCTGCCGGAAGAAGCAGCGGCATTCGTCGATGGCCAGGGCCTGGCGGACCACGTCGACCATTTCGTTGTTCGAGGAATACGGCACGGTCAGCGGGTCGTAGACCCAGCCCACCGAGGTCACGGTGTCGAACAGGCCGAGGAAGTGCACCTTCACCTGCCGGCCGAAGACCTTGCGGAAGCGTCCCAGCAGGCCGAAGTCCGGTCCGCGGCGACGCGTGCCGGCCCGCTTGTCTTCGTCGCGGGGCGGCATGCGGGTGGTGAGCAGGGTCCAGGCGTAGTCGAAGAGGTGCGGCTGGTGCGCATCGATCAGGCCCACCGCGCGCAGCATCGCGGCCAGCACCCGCACCGCGTAGGCCCCGCGGGAAAAGCCGAAGAGGAATATCTGGTCGCCGGGCCGGTAGTGCTCGGCGAGGAAGCGATAGGCGCCCTCGACGTTGCGCTTGAGCCCCCAGCCGAAGGCCAGGCCGGCGATCCGCGAGGGAAACTTCTGCCACTCGAACAGGGTTTCCTTCAGGCCGAAGGTGCCGACGCCCTGGTCGTAGTAGGCCAGCACCCTGCGCGGATCGCGCGACAGCGAGCGGTACAGGCGCACCACGTTGGTCGGCTGGTCGCCGAAGCGGTTCGAGGTTCCGTCGATGCAGACCACCAACTGGCGCGGCGCGTCGTTGTCCTGGGCGCTGCCGGCAGGCGGCAAGGCGGAATCGGGGGAGAGATCGTCCATTGGGCTCACGCAGGCAAAGCCTGACTTCCGTCGGCGGTGGATGGGAATGGCGACGCATGATACCCAACCTGGATGATCCGCCAAGCGCACATTGCCGGGAAATGGCGGCAAAGACGAAAAGCCCCTGGAGCCGCAGGGCGGATAACCGCTTCGCGGTTATCCGCAGCCCCTGGCTTCGGCGAGGGCGGGTCGAGCCGGCCGCTCAGCCTGCCCTGGATACCCCGAGGAACGGCTGCCACGCCGGCGCGCCACTATCCGCCGCGGCCTTGAGGGCGGCCACCGCCGCGTCGACGTCGGCCTCGCGGGTGTAGCGACCGAGGCTCAGGCGCACGCTGCGGCCAGCGCTGGCGGCATCGTGGCCGAGGGCGAGAAGCACGTGGGACGGCGCCGGCCGCGCCGAGTTGCAGGCCGAGGTGCTGGACACCGCCAGGCTGGACTCCAGTGCCTGGGGGACAAAGGCCGGGTTGTCGAAGGTCAGGTTCAGGGTATGCGCGATGCGTGCGTCGGCGCTGCCGTTCAGGCGCCAGCCGTCGATCTGCGCCAGCCCCTCCAGCAGACGCCGCTGGAGTCCGGCGATGCGCCTGCCCTCCTCCTCGAAAAGCTCGCCGGCGAGGGCGAAGGCCTCGCCCATACCGACGATCTGGTGGGTCGCCAGGGTCCCGGAACGCAGGCCCTGCTCGTGTCCGCCGCCGTGGATCTGCGCCTTCAGCCGGCGCTCGGCGCGCGGCCCGACGTACAACGCGCCGATGCCCTTGGGCCCGTAGGTCTTGTGTGCGGAGAACGACATCAGGTCCACCGCCAGGCGGCCCAGGTCGATCGCCACCTTGCCGCTGGCCTGCGCCGCGTCGACGTGGAACAGCGCGCCGCGCTCGCGCACCCGTTCGCCGATGGCGGCGATGTCGGTCAGGGTGCCGAGTTCGTTGTTGACCCGCATCAGCGACACCAGGCGGGTATCGGCGCGCCAGGCCGCCTCCACCTGTTCCGGCCGGATCAGGCCATCGGTGCCGGGCGCCAGCCAGGTCACGCTCCAGCCGTCATCGGCGAGTTGCTGCACGGTGTCCAGCACCGCCTTGTGCTCCAGGCGACTGGTGATCAGGTGGCCGGGTGCGTCCAGCGCCTGGGCCACGCCCTTGAGGGCCAGGTTGTTGGATTCGGTGGCGCCGGAAGTCCAGACGATCTGCCCGGCGCTGGCGCCGACCAGCGCGGCCACCTGCTCCCTGGCCCGCTCCACTGCCCGCCGCGCCTGGCGGCCGTAGGCATGGGAATTCGACGCGGGATTGCCAAAACACGCCTGGTAGCCGAGACACTCCACCATGGCCCGGATCACGCGCTCGTCCACGGGCGTGGTGGCGGCGTAATCGAAGTACAACGGTAACGAACTCATCGCATTCCCCCAATCGATCGGACGGACCCGGAAGCCGACATGGCTCCTTGTCCCTGACGGGCCCGCAGGCCGATCTTAAGAAAAGCGCCGGGGCGTCTGGAAAGAACCTTTCGGAACATCCTTAGAGTCAGCATGGTTTCCCGCCTCAGATTCCCAGCCCGGCCACCCGCAGGTGCTCTTCCAGGCGCAGCGCGGGTATCGCTCCGAGCAACTCGCGGGTATAGGGGTGGCGCGGCTGGCTGAACAGCGCAGCGGCGCTGCCCTGCTCCACCACCCGGCCGTCCTTGAGCACCAGGATGTCGTGGGCCAGGGCGCGTACCACGGCCAGGTCGTGGCTGATGAACAGGTAGCTCAGCCCGTGGCGACGCTGCAACCGACGCAGCAGCTCGACCACCTGGCACTGCACGCTGCGGTCGAGCGCCGAGGTCGGTTCGTCGAGCAGGATCAGCGCCGGCTTCAGCACCAGCGCGCGGGCGATGGCGATGCGCTGGCGCTGGCCGCCGGAAAACTCGTGGGGATAGCGTTCCAGGCAAGGCTCGTCGAGACCGACCTCGCGCAGTGCCTCCAGCACCCGCGCGCGGCGTTCGCCGGCATCGCCGATGCCATGGATACGCAGGCCTTCGCCGACGATCTGTTCCACGCTAAGGCGCGGGTTGAGGCTGCCGTAGGGGTCCTGGAACACCGCCTGGAACTGCCGGCGCAATGGCAACAGGCGCTTGCCGTGCAGCCGGTCGAGGCGCTCGCCCTGGAACAGGATCTGCCCTTCGGCCGGCAACAGGCGCAGCAGCGCCTGGCCGAGGGAGGACTTGCCCGAACCGCTTTCGCCGACGATCCCCAGGGTGCTGCCACGGCGCAGCCGCAGGCTGACCTCGTGCACCGCGCGCAGTCCCGCGCGCCGGCGCAGCCAGCCGCCGGGCGCGGGGTAGTCGAGGCTCAGCGCGCGCACCTCCAGGCAGGTCTCGCGGCACGCCACCGGCTCCGCCAGCCCACCCGGCTCGGCCTCGATCAGCAGGCGCGTGTAGGGATGCCGGGGCGAGCGGAACAGCGTCTCGCAGGCGTTCTCCTCGACGATCTGGCCATCGCGCATCACGCAGACCCGATCGGCGACCCGGCGCACCAGGTTGAGGTCGTGGCTGATCAGCAGGATCCCCATGCCCAGCCGTCGCTGCAAGCTTTGCAGCAGCTCCAGGAGGCGTTTCTGCACGGTGACGTCGAGAGCTGTGGTCGGTTCGTCGGCGATCAGCAGTTGCGGCTCGCAAGCCAGCGCCATGGCCAGCATCACTCGCTGTCGCTGGCCGCCGGAGAGCTGGTGCGGATAGGCCTCGAGCAGGCGTCGCGGCTGCTCGAGGCCGGCCAGTTCGAGCAGTTCCAGTACCCGCCCGCGCAGCGCGGCGCCACGCAGGCGGCGATGCAGGCGCAGGCCCTCGCCGACCTGGCGGCCGATGCGCTGCAATGGATTGAGCGAGGTCATCGGCTCCTGGAACACCATGCCGATGCGCTGCCCACGAATCGCCAGCAATGCCTGCGGCGACAGGGCGAGCAGTTCCTCGCCGTCCAGGCGCACGCTGCCGCCCAGGCGCGCCGCGCCCGGCAGCAGGCGCAGCAGGGCGTGGGCGGTCTGCGACTTGCCGGAGCCGGACTCGCCAACCAGGGCCAGGGTCTCGCCGGCGCGCAGGCTGAAGTCGATCCCCTTCACGACCTGCGTGTCGCCATAGGCGACGCTCAGGTTTTCCACTCGCAACAGTTCCCGGTTCATCTCATGTCCTCGGATCGAAGGCGTCGCGCACCGCTTCGCCGATGAACACCAGCAGGCTGAGCAAGGTCGCCAGGACCACGAACACGGTCAGCCCGAGCCAGGGCGCCTGGAGGTTGTCACGGCCCTGCCCGACCAGTTCGCCAAGGCTCGGCGAGCCGGGCGGCAGGCCGAAACCGAGGAAGTCCAGGGCGGTCAGGGTGGTCACCGCGCCACAGAGCAGGAACGGCAGGAAGGTCAGGGTCGCGACCATGGCGTTGGGCAGGATGTGCCGGAACATCACCCCGGCGTCGCCGAGGCCGAGGGTCCGCGCCGCCTTGACGTACTCCAGGTGACGACCGCGCAGGAACTCGGCGCGAACCACGTCGACCAGGCTGGTCCAGGAGAACAGCAGCATGATCGCCAGCAGCCAGCCGACCCCGGGCTGCACCAGGCTGGCGAGGATGATCAGCAGGTAAAGCATCGGCAGACCCGACCAGACCTCGATGAAGCGCTGGCCGAACAGGTCGATCCAGCCGCCGTAGTAGCCCTGCACCGCGCCGGCGCAGATTCCCAGCAACGACGAGGCCAGGGTCAGGCCGAGGGCGAAGAGGATCGACAGGCGCAGGCCGTAGATCACCCGCGCGAGCACGTCGCGGCCCTGGTCGTCGGTGCCCAGCCAGTTCTCCGCCGAGGGCGGCGCCGGCGCCGGGCGCGCGTAGTTGATGCTGCGCGCGTCGAAGCGGATCGGCGGCCACAGCGCCCAGCCGTCGCGGGCGATGCGTTCGCTCATGAAGCGGCCGCGGTAGTCCGGCGGGAACGGCAGCTCGCCGCCGAAGGCGGTTTCCGGATAGTCCCGCAGCACCGGCAGGAACCACTGGCCACGGTATTCCAGCAGCAGCGGGCGGTCGTTGGCGATCAGCTCGGCGAACAGGCAGGTGACGAACAGCGCGAGGAACAGCCGCAGCGCCAGGCGCCCGCGGCGGTTGGCGCGGAACGCGGCGAGGCGGCGGCGGTGCAGCGGGGAAAGGACGATGGCCATCTCACTGTCTCCTCGCGGCGAAGTCGATGCGCGGGTCGACCAGGCTGTAGGCCAGGTCGCCGGCCAGCTTCACCAGCAACCCGAGCAGGGTGAAGATGAACAGGCTGCCGAACACCACCGGGTAGTCGCGGCCGAGCGCCGCTTCGTAGCCCATCAGGCCGAGGCCGTCGAGGGAGAACAGCACCTCGATCAGCAGCGACCCGGTGAAGAACACCGAGACCAGCGCCGCCGGCAGCCCGGCCACCACCAGCAACATGGCGTTGCGGAACACATGGCCGTAGAGCACCCGGCGCTCGCTGAGCCCTTTGGCGCGAGCGGTGGCGACGTACTGCCTGGATATCTCGTCGAGGAAGCTGTTCTTGGTCAGCAGGGTCAGGCTGGCGAAACCGCCGACCACCAGCGAACCCACCGGCAGCGCCAGGTGCCAGAGGTAATCGGCGAAGCGCGCCAGCGGGCCGAGGCGCTCGGCGCCCTCGGAAGCCAGGCCGCGCAGGGGGAACCAGTCCAGGTAGCTGCCGCCGGCGAACAGCACGATCAGGACGATGGCGAAGAGGAAGCCGGGCACCGCATAGCCGACCACCACCAGCGCGCTGCTCCACAGGTCGAAGGCGCTGCCGTGGCGCACCGCCTTGGCCACCCCCAGGGGAATCGACACCAGGTAGGTGATCAGTGTCGCCCACAAGCCCAGGGACAGCGAGACCGGCAGCTTCTCGGCGATCAGGTCGATGACCCGCGCGTCGCGGTAGAAGCTCTCGCCGAAATCCAGCCGGGCGTAGCTCGACAGCATCAGCCAGAGCCGTTGCAGCGGCGGCTTGTCGAAGCCGTACTGGCGCTCCAGGGCGGCCACCAGCTGCGGATCGATGCCGGTCTCGCCGTGGCGCTGCGGTTCCAGAGCGCCATGCCCACCCTCCCCGCCACGCCCCAGCGG
>RWIP01002394.1_pt1 | contig 18145 bp, 17 predicted proteins | sample 2345011 | NCBI WGS metagenome assembly RWIP01 (sample SAMN10511131, study PRJNA507866) | freshwater metagenome | isolation source: river water inoculated in media containing various beta lactam antibiotic in... | place: India: River Ganga, Varanasi | collected 2018-02-15
GGCGGACGCTACCCGCATGCTCGCCCCGACCCCCGTCACGACGCCCGCGCCACGCGAGCGGGTGACGCTCTGGCAAGGCGAACTGCGCAGCCGCGAAGGCGCCCAGGGCATTCCCGAATACCTGGCGCAGGTCGAACCCGCCCTGCTCGACACGCTGGCGCTCGGCCAGGTGCTGGAAATGAGCCTGCCGGGTCGCGAGCGGCCCTTGCAGGCACGCCTCGCCAGCACCCATAACAGCGCCGGCCTGCCGGTCTGGCGCGGCGGCCTGGTGGACGGCGACGAGGCGGAAAGCCTGACCGTGGTGCGTGGCAGCCTGGAAACCCACATCAATGTCGCCACCCTCGACGGCAGCTACTCGATCATCGTCGACAACCGCAGCGGCAAGACCCGGGTGATCGACGAGAACGACATCGCCGCGCGTAGCGACCCGCACGGCGATCATGTCGACGCGCCGCTCGCCGAGCTGCCACCGATGCCGCCGCCCGCCCAGGGCTGAGCCCACCTTCCCAGCATGTTTCCCCAGCGGTGCCCTCGGGGCGCCATGGCTTCCTATTGTCCGAACACAGGCAACCCATGAAGAAATCCCTGCTCTGCTCCACCCTAGCCCTGGCGGTAGCCTCTGCCGCCCAGGCCGCGCCGAAGACCGTCGACATCATGGTCCTCTACACCACCGCGGCGACCCAGACCGCAAATGGCCGCGACATCGATGCGCGGATCGCCAGCTACATCGAGTTCGCCAACACCGCCTACGAGAAGAGCGGCGTCAACCTGCGCCTGCGTCTGGTGCACAAGCAGCGCCTGGACTGGGCCGACTACCCGACGGTGACCGGCGCCAACCTCGATCGCTTCATGCGCGACCCGCAGGTGCAGCGCCTGCGCGAGCAGTACGGCGCCGACCTGGTCAGCCTGGTCAACCGCTCGCAGAACAGCGGCAACGGCTACATCACCTGCGGCATCGGCTACATGGGCTCGGGCGATAAGAACAGCGGGCGCTTCCACGGCAACGCCAAGGACATTGCCTACAACCTCACCGGGGTCGACTGCGGGCTCAACACCTTCGCCCATGAAGCCGGCCACAACATGGGCCTGCGCCACTCCTACGAACAGGACCTGGAGTCCAGCTACTACGATCCGCGCTACGCCCACAGCGGCACCTACGAATGGAGCCGCGGCTACGGCGTGCAGGGGCGCTTCGCCACCGTGATGGCCTACCCGCATGCCTTCGGCACCAACAAGCAGGCACCGTTCTTCGCCAACCCGCGCCTGGTCAACGCCGAATGCGCCAACCAGCCCTGCGGCCGCGAAGAACACGCCGACGCCGTACGCGCGCTGAACAGCATGGCCACGCAGATCGCCGACTTTCGCCCGACCAAGGTACCCGGCACGCTCAACCCGGGCTCCGGCGGCGACACGCCGACCCCGCCGGACCTGCCATGGTGCACGAAAGCCAAGCTCGGCGGCCTGCTCGGCGATGGCGAGTTCGCCAGCATGGAAGGCTGGCGCGCATGGTCCGGCAACGCCCAGCTGAGCCTGGTGAACGTCGCCAAGGGCTGCCGCGACAATGCCTTGCTGGTCGACGTGCGTGGCTTCGATCTGCTGGTCCGCCCCATTGCCCCCCTGCGCGCCGGCAGCGGCTACCGGCTGAGCGGCAAGGTCATGCTCAAGGCCGCCAATACCCGTGAAACCGTGCGCATGGCGCTGCTCAGCGAACGCGCCGATGGCGCCCTGGCCTACAACCCGGCGCAGAGCGTCGAACTGTCGGTCAGCGGCAACGAGTTCAGTCGCCTGGAGAAGACCTTCGACTACCGTCCCGCCGCCGACCAGCGCAACCTCTACGTGGCGGTCTGGAGCGACAGCGGCGCCAGCCTGCTGGTCGACGAGATGAACCTGCAGGAAGCCCAGGCCGCGCCGCCGAGCGTACCGCCGGCGCCGAAACGCATCGCCTACGACTTCGAGAGCGGCATCGGCGGCTGGAGCGGCGTGCATGCCAGCGCCCGCGCCACGCGCGTCGCCAGCGCCGGGCGGCTGGCCCTGGAAGCCTACCAGCGGCGCTACGCCGGCACCGGCGCGAGCACCAGCCTGCTGGGCAACCTGCAAGCAGGCCGGACCTACGCGTTCAGCGCGGACGTACGGGTCGGCGACGGTCGCGGCTCGCAGGCCATGACCTATGCCTACCTCTACCTGGAAAGCCAGGGTCGGCCCGGCGAATACCTGCCCCTGGGCTACAAGGTGGTCGAGAATGGCCGCTGGGCCAGCCTGCGCGGCCAGGTGCAATTGCCGAAGGGGCCGATCAAGCGTGCTGAACTGATGATCCTCAGCGGTAACCAGCAGGAGTCGATGTTCATCGACAACGTCCAGTTGCTGCAGAAGTAGGACGCTTCCCCTCCGTGCCCCCGGCAGGCACGGGGGGATTTTGCGGAGCGCTCCAGGCTGGATGCAGCGATCATGAAATTATCGTTTTACGATAATTTATTATTAAACTATGATCACTCCAATTTCCCTCGTTTCCGAGGGGCCTGCCCACCTTCCCAGGAGTACCCCCGATGACAAGCGACCGCCTGGCCGGCTACAGCCGCCTGATGGCTACCCTGACCCTGCTGTTGATCGCCGGCATGCTGCTGCTCAACGCCGCGTGCTGGATCTTCCCCGACCTTGCCAGCGAGCACGGCCTCGGTTTCGCTCTCACCGCCACCGGTGTCGCCGGCGACCTCGGCGTTGTGGCGCGGGACATGCCGCTCTGGCAGGCCCTCGGCGGCATCCTCCTGTCGAGCCTGCCGCTGCTGGTCCTGGCCAGTGGACTGCAGGCGCTGCGAAGGCTGTTCCAGCACTACGGGCGCGGCGAGTATTTCTGCGAAGACGCCGCGGCGCTGCTCGGCAAGGTCGGCCTGTGCCTGGCTTGCTGGGTGCTGGCGAACTTCCTGCTGGAACCGCTGCTGACAGTCTGGGTCACCTTCCTCCAACCCCAGGGGCAACGCATCGTCAGTCTCAGCTTCGGTTCGGCGGAACTGGTCAGCCTGTTCGCCGCCGCCTCGGTGATGGTGATCGCACGCATCCAGCGCAAGGCCGCCCTGCTCGCCGAGGAAAACCGCCAGTTCGTCTGAGGTCCGCCATGCCCATCGAAATCAGGCTGGACGTCATGCTCGCCCTGCGCAAGGCCAGGTCCAAGGACCTGGCCCAGGCCATCGGCATCACCGAACAGAACCTGTCGCTGCTCAAGCAGGGCAAGGTAAAGGGCATTCGCCTCGCTACCCTGGAGGCCATCTGCGCCTACCTGGCGTGCCAGCCGGGAGACCTGCTGGAGTACCTGCCCGGCCCGACCGAGGAGTGACAGCCGGGCGCTTATGCGCTCGAGCGAGGGGGAGCGCACCAAAGGGTATTTAGGCCAAGCCCCCTTTCGCCGCTACAGTCGCGGTTCATCCACCAGACATGGGCGAGGCCGGGCATGGCGAAATCCTCCGAACGATTCGAATCCCTGCGCCGGGATATCGACGCACTGGCCCGCCGGCTCGACGTGCCGTCGGTGCTGATCATGCGTTCCCTGCCCCGGCACATGCGCGTCGAGGCCTCCGCCGGACGCCTGGAGGACACCTACCCGATCGGCGCCGAAGGCCGCAAGAGCGTCCATGAAGACGGCGCCAAACCCCTCTACTGCGAACGCGTGGTCGACCGCGACGCCCCGTTGCACGTGCGCGACTCGCGCCAGGAGACGGAATGGGCCGGCAACGAGGATGAAGTCGAGTTCGGCCTGAGCAACTACCTTGGCTATCCGGTTCATGCGCCCGACGGCACCCCGTACGGCACCGTCTGCGTACTCGACAGCCGACCGCGCGACTATTCGGCCGAGGAACGAGCCCTGCTGGAAGAATTGCGGCGCAAGGTCGAGGCGCTGCTGGCGGAAACCGTCTCATGACCTAAGGTCAATCGGATACCGCGGCGCACAACCGCGCCGCCTCCGCCCGCCAGACGAGGACCTTCCGTGCACGCCCGCCGCCTGCCCCGCCTCTTGCCGCTCGCCCTCGCCTTCCTGCTTTCGCCCGCCGCCTTCGCTGCCGACACGCCAGCCGCCGAGCTGCTGCGCCAGGCCGAAGCCGAACGCCCGGCCTACCTCGACACGCTCCGGCAACTGGTCGCGGTGGACAGCGGTACCGGCCAGGCCGAAGGCCTCGGCCAGTTGTCCGCGCTGCTCGCCGAACGCCTGCAGGCGCTCGGCGCGCAAGTCCGCAGCGCACCGGCGACGCCCTCGGCCGGCGCCAACCTGGTGGCCACCCTCGATGGCACCGGCAGCAAGCGCTTCCTGCTGATGATTCACTACGACACCGTGTTCGCCGCCGGCAGCGCGGCGAAGCGTCCGTTCCGCGAGGACGCGGAGCGCGCCTACGGACCCGGCGTGGCCGACGCCAAGAGCGGCGTGGCGATGGTGCTGCATGCCCTGGCGCTGCTCAGGCAGCAAGGCTTCAGGGACTACGGACGGATCACCGTGCTGTTCAATCCCGACGAAGAGACCGGCTCCGCCGGCTCGAAGCAACTGATCGCCGAGCTGGCCCGGCAGCAGGACTACGTCTTCTCCTACGAGCCGCCGGACCGGGACGCAGTGACGGTAGCCACCAATGGCATCGACGGCCTGCTGCTCGAGGTGAAGGGTCGCTCGTCCCATGCCGGCTCGGCACCCGAGCAAGGCCGCAACGCCATTCTCGAACTGTCGCACCAGTTGCTGCGTCTCAAGGACCTCGGCGATCCGGCGAAAGGCACCACGCTGAACTGGACCCTCGCCAGGGGCGGCGAGAAGCGCAACATCATTCCCGCCGAGGCTTCGGCGGAAGCCGACATGCGCTACTCGGACCCGGCCGAGAGCGAGCGGGTACTGGCCGACGCCCGGAAGCTGACCGGCGAACGCCTGGTCGCCGATACCGAAGTCAGTCTGCGTCTCGACAAGGGTCGTCCGCCTCTGGTGAAGAACCCCGCCTCGCAGCGCCTGGCGGAAACCGCACAGACGCTCTACGGCCGAATCGGCAAGCGCATCGAGCCGATCGCCATGCGCTTCGGCACGGACGCCGGCTACGCCTACGTGCCCGGCAGCGACAAACCGGCGGTGCTGGAAACCCTCGGCGTGGTCGGCGCCGGCCTGCACAGCGAGGCGGAATACCTCGAACTATCCAGCATCGCCCCCCGCCTGTACCTGACGGTGGCGCTGATCCGCGAGCTGTCCGCCGACTAGCGCCGACGCCCGCAGCCAGCCTCAGGTACGGAAGCGACCGAGCACCACGCGCAAGCCAGCCATGTGCTCCTTGACCCTCTGGTTGGCCGAAAGCACTGCGGCGGTCCCTTCGTGGGCCTGCTCGGAGAGTCCGGAGACGTTGGTGATGTTGCGGTCGATGTCCTGGGCCACCTGGCTCTGTTCCTCGGCGGCGGTCGCGATCTGCTGGTTGAGGCCGTCCAGTTCTTCCACCGTGGCGACGATGCGCCCCAGCGCCTGGGCCGCGCTGTCGGCCTCGACGAGGTTGCTCTGGGCATGGCTGGCGCTACCGCGCATGGCGGCGACCGCATCGTTGGCGCCGTCCTGCAACTGCTCGATCAACCCCTGGATCTCCTGGGTCGACTGCTGGGTACGGTTGGCCAGCGAACGCACTTCGTCCGCCACCACGGCGAAGCCGCGCCCGGCCTCCCCGGCCCGCGCCGCCTCGATGGCGGCATTGAGCGCCAGCAGGTTGGTCTGCTCGGCGATGCTGCTGATCACCGTAAGCACCTGGCCGACACTGCCCGCATGCTGGTGCAGGGTGTTCAGCGCCAGGGCGGTCTGCTCCAGTTCCTCCGCCAACGCACCGGTCTGGCTGCTGGCGTGCTCCACCAGACGCCGTCCCTCGTGGGCCAGGGCCGCGGCGTCGCGCGTGGAGTGCGCCGCATGGTTGGCGTGGCGGGCGACCTCGGCCACGGTGGCGCTCATCTCGTTCATCGCGGTGGCCACCTGGTCCAGGTCCTGGTGCTGGCGCGCCACCTGGTCGCCGGCGCCGAGCGCCTGCTCCAGGGCCTCGGCCACGTCCTTGTCGGTCTCTGCCGCGCTGCGCTTGACGTTCGCCAGCAAACCGCTGACGTCCTGGCGCATCCGCTCGTAGCCAGCGACGATGCGGCCGATCTCGTTGTCCGCATGGCCCGCCGCCAGGGCATGGGTGAAGTTCGCCGCGCCGACCTCGGTCAGCGCCACTTCCAACCCACGCAACTGCCGCATCAGCGGCGCCAGGCCGAACTGCCGGCCGAGCACCACCAGCACCAGGATCGCCAACAGGCAACCGAAGGCGATCCACATCTGGGTGTGCTGGACACTGTCGGCGCGCGCGCTCATCAGCGAGACCAGGTTGTTCAGCTCGCCCAACAGCTCGGTGGAATACTGCGAGAAGCCGCGCAGATCGACCTGGCTGGCAGGCTGTGCCACCTGGTCGAGCATGGCCCGGTAGCGGCCCCAGATCTGCGCCACCTTCTGCCGCTGGGCGGCGATCTCCGGCGCGCCCATCCGGCTCACGTTGCGCTCGGCATTGCCCGCATCCAGGTCGGCGGCCGAGCGTTCGTACTGGGCGATGGTCGCGGCCAGGGCCTTTGGGTCGCCGGCGCCGAGTCGCAATTGCAGCGCCTCGCGGGCCATCTTCTGGCTGAGCATGCGCTGCGCGCCGGCCACGTTGATGGTTTCCGGCGAGATCGACATGCTCAGGTACAACGCCACCGAGGCGCAGGCGGCCAGGCCGAACATCAGTGCATAGGACAGCAGGAACTGGGCGTTCAGGGTCTTCAACCCGAGCCCCCGTAGAATCCGATCGAACACCCTGGCGACGCTTTCGTTCATTGGTTTTTCCCCACTGGACTACAGAAACCGATAACCACCCCATCGGCCCGTCGCGCCTGGGCTTGAATCGGCACTTCGCCGACTCCATCCCCGAGCGCCTCCCTCTCCAGGGCGTGGCCCCCGGCGGACAAGGCCTGAAGACAGTTTGCCGCTGCGGCATCGGGACGCGCCCTGTAAACTCTGGCAGGTACCCGGCACGCCGCGCCGGAGACGTCATGGAACCCAACCCGCAAGGACGCCCGCGTGATCCCCGTCGCCCCTCTTCCCCTGATCGTCCCGCTTATCTACCTGTCGTCGTTCGTCGCCGGCATCTGGCTGCTGGTCTGGCTATCGCTCCTGGCCTTCAGCCCGCGCGCGCGCCAGCGCTTGCGCCGCCGCTGGCCGAGCCGCGGCCTGCTGATGCTGCTCCTGCTGATCCCGTTGGGACTGCGCGCCTGGCTGGAGATCGGTCTCTGGCAGTACGAGCGCGAACGTGCACGCGAGGAAGCCGCGCACAGCGCCGTGCTCGAGCGCCCTACCCGCCTCGGAGGCATCGAGATGCCTGCCGGCACCCGGCTGAAGCTGGAACTCAAGCACCAGCCGGAAAGCTTCCGAGAAGCCGAATTCCCCACCCCGGTGACGATCCGCGGCGTCGCCACCCGCCACCTGCAACGCTGGCTGCAGAGCGAGCAGGACAACCCGCAGGACCCATGGAAAACCACCGGCGTCCATCCCACTTCGCTGCGCCTGCGTGGCGAGGGAGTCGCCGAGATCGAAGGCTGGCGTTGCGACGCCAGCCAGGAAATCGCCTTCGCCAGCGAGCGCGACGGGCGTCCCGCCGCCTTCGAAGGCTGTAGCCTGGCGACCGGCAACCGCGCCGACGACATCGACTTCCCCGCCGGTGCGCGATTGTTCGCCAGCGATGGCATGGTCTACACCGACGGCTACCGCGACGCCGAGCGCTGGCGGGTAATGCCGGAAACCGGGCAACGGGTGTCGGTGCGCGGCATCGCGCTGAGCGGCGGCGCCCTGGCCTTCGACCGCGACCGCCGCCTGTACGGCCTCGGCGGTACGGTCCTCGCCGAGGCCTTGCAACTGGGCGCCTGGCACTACCCGGCAGGCACCGAGGTCAGCCTTTCACCCCGCGCCGCCTGGCGCGCGCAACATCCGCACGCCTGGCTGTTCAGTCCTACCCGCGAAGCCGCTTCGCATGCCTCCGGCGAGCGCCTGGAACACGGCGTCTCGCTGTTGCAGACGCTGGACGGCCAGGAACTTGAGCGCCTCGACAACCGCGCGGCAGGGGTCATCGACTTCATCGAACTGGAGATCGGCGACGAACGCTGAACCTGCGCCGCGCGGTTATCTGAGGCTCAGCCAGCAGCGCGGCGGGAAGGGCAATCAGGAAATGGACGAGGCGCATGGACCCTCCGTGGCCATCACTGCGGTATGGCTAGGCATTTTCCCGATCCTGCGGGAAAAGCGATGCCGCTTCGCTTGCCGCACAGCGAAACAGGGCTAGCCTTATCAATGTGACTTTCTCCTATGGTGGTCACCAAAGCCCCGGGGGCCGCTCATCCCTCCGGGGCTTTCCCCCCGCCTGCTGCCTCTCCCCTCCTTGATACAGCAGCCCATCGCAGTTCAACGAGGAAACCCGATGAAACTCAGCATTGTCGCCCTGGGCCTGTTGTCCATGGCAGGGGTGCTCATCTGCACCTATCTGATCCTGAAATCGCTCAGCGCCATCTGATATCGCTCGTGCACGAAGCTGTGGATCGCCCATGGGCAGATCCAGCAGTCCGCGCGTAGGATGGGCAGGCCCGCTTCCTGCCCATTTTCCGCCAGGAAAAGAGAGGAATTCCTTTCCGAGATTTCCACAGAGGTCATGGATGAAAAAAAGCCCCCTGCTGATACTGAGCGTACTCCTCGCCGCGTGCGGCCCCGACAAGCTGATTTCCGACCTGCCGTCGCCGAACGGGCAATACCACGTCGAGGTTCGGAAATGCCCGGAGAAAGGTTCGATCACCTGGGGCGAAGAAATACAGGTCTCCCTCCTCGAAACCGGGAAATCGGAAAAGTGCCATGCAGTCGTGCGGTCGCTGGCGCAATTCGACCTGCGCGCATCCGCGGACCAATTGCAACTGGAGTGGCTGTCCGATACGGAACTCAGGGCCTGGCACCCTAGCTTCGAGCCCGGGAACCAACCGAACGGCTCGCGCCTGAAGCACGATGCGCCGGTGAAGATGGTCTTTGCGCCGAAGCGCTGAGCGCCTCAAAGGACGCACCTGTATTCCGCCGCAGCAGGAGATGTCAAAGCAGTCCGCTTACTCGAGCTACACACCCGCGAGTGCCTGATTAAAGACTGGAAAATATGAAACAAAGCGGCGCCATCCACAGCGCCAGGTTGATCGTCCATTGCAGCGCTCTTTCGCGAGCGCTTCCCAGCTTTCGCTGCTGGAGCACGAATGCCAACGCAGTGGAATGCAGCAACAGGGCGCAGGCAGGAAAGGCCAGCAGGTAGGCGATCAGCCCAGGCGCATTCATATTGGGATAGCTATGGCTGTCGAGCGATCGCCAGTACGCCACCAGGAAAGCGCTCGCGACCGCGAGGCTGAGTCCCAGGCTGATGCGGCTATACCACTTCATCGAGACCCTCCCGACGCGCCTTCCGGACCTACGCCGATCGCTCCGGAAAACGGCCCGATCCGCCTCGCCTCACCCTGCTTCAGTCAGAGCGGCTCAGGGCTTCCGGGGTTCGTTGCCGAGCAGACGATCGAGTTCGCCCATGACGCGATCGCTCTTGGCCTCTTCGAGCTTGCGCCGGGCCTCGGCGAGATTGGCCTGGGCGCGCTCCATCTCGACCATGCCGACGGCGGTGATCACCGCCTGCAATGGCACGCCCCTGCCGGTGGAGCGCATGCCATTGCGTTCGCGCTCCTGCGGCGCGCAGATGAACTGGAGGACAGCCTCATGGCTTTCGTTGGGCAGCGGGGTCCAGCCCTTGGCGAAGGTGAACTGGAGGTTCGTGGGTTGCCCGTTGTTGGAGAAGGTCTTGGCGTTGACCACCTTCACCTCTCGCGTATCGCAGCGGTACTGGTGCGCGCTGAGCAGATGGAAGGAGTCGAACAGCATGGCGATCTGCAACTGCCAGGCGTTTTCGATACCCGGCACGGGTGCCAGCGAATCGGCATCGGCCAGGAACACGTCAAGCTCGGCAGGGTCGTCGCCCTTGTGTACCACCCACCAGTCTTCGGCCCAGGCATGGCCGGATGCGGCCAGCAGCGCGGCGCACAGCCAAGTCGCGGCACTGCGGGAAACCTTGCGATATACGTTCATGTCACCTTCCTTGTGGGGAAATGCTTCCCTGCCGATCGTGGATAGGGGCGGCACCCGGCGCGCCCCTGAGCGAACACCCGCTATTTCAATGACAGCGGCACGCCCCAGACCGGGTCTTCCATGCCCTGCTTGCGCAGCGGCGTGATCTGCAGGGGCTGGAGCCTGGACAGCAGTTGCCGGTGCTTGTCGCTCAGGGCCCGCTGGGCGATCAGGGACTGGCTGAAGTCCATCGGCGCCGGCCAGGTGTAGACGGTCAGGTTTTCCAATGGGCATTCGATCTTCTTCGGATCGATCGCCCGGCACTTCGACTGCTGGTACTTGTAGCCGGGGGTCTTCAGGTGCATGCGCGGGGCCAGCAGCAATTGCCCGCCCTGCACGGTGAAGCTGGCCAGCGCCTTGTCGACCGGCAGGCGCGCCTGGACCTTGATCGAGGGCACGTCGCGGGAATCGGTCTGCTGGTAATAGCCGGCCTGGGAGCCCTGGGTCGTCTGCGTGTATTGCTGCTCGCCCCAGCTCACGCAGGCGCCCGAGGCCACATGCACGGCGGTGCAGACCTTCTCGGTCTTGATCTCGCTGCCATAGGTGGCATCTTTCCAGACTTCTTCCCGGTAGTACTCGCGATACAGCTCGGGGGACAGGTACGCGGTGCCGTTGGCGCCATGGCCCGAACCGGGCGGACCGCTGCGGGCGCCGACCTGGTCGAGCAAGCCATGGATCTGGTAGTCGTCGCCGCCGGTCAGCAGGTACTTGCCGGGCGGTAGGATATGCACCTCGAAGGCCTTGAACAGATAGGTCTCGTCGGGCTTCCGCTGCAGCGCGTTGGTCTGGAACTTGCGGCCGAAGGTCACCTTCGGGTCCTTCTCGTACTCCCAGATCGCCGTTGGCGTCCACTGGGTCATGGTCAGGGCATCGCTCAGGGACTTGTGCGGCATCACGTCGGCCACCAGTACCACGGCCATGTTCCCCTTCAGCGCCTGGTCCACCAGATCCAGCATCTGCGCGTTGCGCGGATCGTCCATGCTGCCATAGGCGCCCGAATCGAGTTCCGACACGCAACCGGAAAGGCAAAGCAGCAAGGCGGCGGAAAGGGCAAAACGCGGGCGGGGCAGTCTCATGCATCGATCCTTGATAGAGGCTGGTGCGGGTCGTCGGACGGCCCATCTTACTGGCCCCAGCCTGGATCGCAATATTTCAAATGAACTAGGTCGGCAGGGGCACACCGGCAGGGCCAGGAGCTGCCACGGCCCGCCGGCCCTCGTTGGTTCGGCTCCTCCCGATCAGACTGCCCACAACCGGCTGCAGACCTTCAGGCGTCGGAATCGGCGCCGCCTGGCATGCCCCTCCTCGGGAAACGAGACCGAATCGCCCTGCCCGGCCGGCATCACTCAGGAAGAATGGTGATTCCGCGTGCCCTGAGACTGCGCCGGTCTTTTCGGAGAGTTTCCAGCAACCGGCCCCTTGTCTCCCGGACGTGCGATTCGACCATCCCCGCGGCGCGTTCGATATCGCATGCCCTCAAGGCGGCGATGATGGCGCGATGCTCGGCCCAGCCGTGATGTTCCGGTTGGCTCTCCAACCATCTGACACGCTGGAGGCGCGTCAGGGCCTCGCCGAGCCCCCGACTGATGAATTCATTGCGGGCCAAACCGGCAATCCAAAGGTGGAATTGGCGTCCGGCAGACTCGGTCTCTTCTGCCGAGGCATTTATCGGCACCGCATCCAGTATGGCCTCCCCCTCCCGGAGATAGCTTTCTTCCGCCTCTTTTCCACCGAGGCGAACTGCCGTTACCTCAAGCATCTCCCGGTATACGAACAATTGTTCTATTTCCTGAAGATCGATGGGCGGCACCAGCCATCCCCGGCCCTCCCTCGCAACGAGACCTTCAGCCTCAAGACGAACCAGTGCCGTGCGGATAGAGCTTCGCGAGGCCCCTGTCTGCCCTTCGAGCCAGCGCTCCGTCAGGCGCTCTCCAGGGCCGATCTCCATATCCAGAATCAAGCGGCGCAGCCGCTCTTCAGCCTGCTGAATGACCGTCATTAGGTGCCTCCGATTGACAGATCCATTGGCCAACGTCAATGTATACCAAATTGGTATACCAAATTGACTGTGTGGTATCGAGTGTCTCTGATCGGAGTCTGCTGATGCAAGGCAACATGAACGAACCCGCTATCGACTGCTGGCAACGCAACCTCGCCGTGTGCTTGTTCGGAGCCTTCACCACCGTCTTCGCCATGACACTTATCCTGCCGTTCCTCCCGGTCTACATAGGTCAACTCGGGGTATCGGGCCACGCTGCAATCGTGCAGTGGTCGGGTATCGCCTACGCCGCCACTTTCGTCACCGCCGGGTTGGTAGCACCGCTTTGGGGGATGCTTGGCGACCGCTACGGTCGCAAGCCCATGCTGGTCCGAGCTAGCCTGGGAATGGCGATCACCATGTTGCTGATGGGGCTGGCCTCCGATATCTGGCAATTCATCGGCTTGCGCTTGTTGGCGGGAATCGCCGGCGGGTACTCGTCGGGGGCAACGATCCTGGTCGCGGTGCAAGCTCCGAAATCCCGTTCGGCTTGGGCATTGGGTCTTCTTTCCTCGGGCGTGATGGCCGGCAATCTGTTAGGGCCGCTGGTTGGCGGCTTCCTGCCTCCTCTGATCGGCATACGAGCCACATTCTGGGGCGCCAGTGGATTGATCTTCATTGCGTTTGTCTTCACGACCTTCATGTTGCGCGAGACTGCACGCCCCTCCGTCCCCGCCGTCGAAGAACCTCCCAAGGTCGGTTGGTCGAATATGCCCAACAAGGCGGTGATCCTCGCCATGCTGGCGACAGGCCTGCTGCTGATGATTGCCAACATGTCGGTCGAACCGATTATCACCGTCTATATCGAAACGCTGCTCGAGGACTCGAGGCGGGTGACGTCTGTGGCGGGTCTGGCCATGTCGGCGGCAGCGCTCGGAAGCATCATCTCCGCGACCTATCTGGGTAAGGTGGCCGACCGGATTGGCTACGGCGTCATCATGATAGCCGCGCTGAGCGTCGCGGCCGTCCTGCTGATTCCCCAGGCTTTCGTATATGCGGGGTGGCAACTCATCGCCCTGCGCTTCCTGATGGGCATGGCGCTTGGCGGCCTGCTTCCGTGCATGGCCGCTGTAATCCGCCATAGCGTCCCGGAGCGATTCGTCGGCTCGGCAATGGGCTGGTCGCTATCCGCGCAATTCGCCGGCCAGGTAATCGGGCCGGTAATCGGAGGGTTCGTCGGTGGCCAGTTCGGGATGCGCAGCGTTTTCCTGGTAACCAGCCTGTTGATGCTGGCAGGGGCGCTATTCAACTGGCGAGCCCTTGGGCACTCCACCCGCTAGACGGTTTTCCACCACCCAGAGGTCGTCATGACTGAGCTCGTGCTTGAATCTCCCTTTAATTCCGCCCTGCTGCTGATGGATTTCCAGGAATTCGTGCTGAACAACTTCGTGCCCGCACCTCGCGCAGCCGAGGTAGTGGCCCGCACCTCCAGATTTCTTTCCAGGGTACGGCAAACCGATATGCTTGTAGTTCATGTAACGGTGGGCTGCCCGCCCGATGGTCCGCCAATGGACAGGCGCAACAGGCTATTCCGCGAGCTACGTGAAAGTGGCTTGATCGAACCGGGAAGCCCCGGGTTGGCGATCACCGCCGCCTTGCAGCCGATCGAAAGCGAACCGGTCATTACGAAGAGTCGCGTCGGCGCCTTCACGGGTACGGAACTGGACGAGCTTCTCTGGGCGCATGATATTGAAACATTGCTCATCGCTGGAGCCACTACCTCAGGCGTAGTGCTGACGACGGTTCGCCAGGCGTTCGATCTGGACTACCAGTTGGTTGTGCTCAGAGACGGCTGTGTCGATGGCGATGCAGAGTTGCATGACTACCTCATGGCCAGAGTCATTTCCGACCACGCCACGATCACCGAAATCGATGAAGTGGCGAAAACTCTACGCATGTAGAGTGCGCCAGCCATACAGAAGCAACGGTCGTTCCCGAGTACCGCCGCCCAGACCCTTGGCAACTTCCCTCGCTCGATCCCACCTCCGATAAAAGCATCGGCGATGTGCTCGGCGACTCCTCGGGGCTATCGAAGCTGACCATCAGTAGCGTCAAGGCCACTCACCGGGAACGCTCCTTTGGGCTGGAACCCGCCTCCCTGCCAAAAGGCTTTCAAGATCCGGGAGCTCGATACTATCGTCGAGCGCATGTAGAGAGGCCCAGTGGAGGGTAACGACTATCTCCTCGGGTCTGGCAACCATTTTGCCTGGCAGCGCCCCAGAAAATGGCGATCGAGTCCATCCCCACGAAAGATGTACCAGGGGCGGAGATTCTGGTCAGTGACTGAAAAACGGTGGCGGCCCAGGTCGAGAGGCTGATGGAGACATCATCCGAATCGAAGTACTGTGACAGCCTACGAGCCGTGCTGGAAAGCCTCGGGTTATCGGACACCGACGCTGGGCGGGTGGAACTGCTCATTACCGACGATATGGCAAAGGCCCCATCCCTGATAAAATCCCTCGCCCTGCTCCGCTCCCCCTACCGAAGTCCCGATGCGCCCAGAACCGACCAACGCCCCCGCCGCCCTCTCACGCCGCTTCTCCGTTGCGCCGATGATGGACTGGACCGACAATCCTTTGTGATACCCATAAATCGTGTTATTTACAAAAAATCGCAGATTCGATTTACCATTTTTTTACCACCATGGCATAGCCCACACACGCAAAGCAAGCAACTACAAAACTAAATCCTTGAGAAAGTTCCAACTAAGCATTACATTCTACTGATATCCATATTTACTAAAACAAATGGAACCAAAATAGTCTAACTCTAAAATAGTCGAGAGAATACATGGAACGTAGCGAGATTCGAGAGTCCGCAAAACTTGCCTTACTCACCAAGGTAAGAACACATGACTATGGCCAATACCTGTTCAAGGCAAGCATTCAAAGAATTCGTGGATTCCAAGGCGAAGATATAAATTTTGAATTTCCCGTCACTGCGTTAATTGGTCCTAACGGCAGCGGAAAGTCTTCTGTACTAGGAGTGGCTGGGTGTGCATATAAGCCAATCAAACCTGGAAATTTCTTCCCCAAGAGTGCCATTGGTGATGAATCGATGGCTGGGTGGCGAATCGAGTATGAGCTAGTAGATAAGCGACTGAATGCGCGACAACTGATCAGAAGAACTAGTAGCTTCCGCCAAGCTAAGTGGGCTCGCGATGAAGTCGTAGATCGCCCCGTATTATTTTTTGGTATTGAGCGCACAGTTCCAGCAGGCGAGAAAGCTAGATATAAGAAACTCACAAAGGCCTCTTACGTCCATACAAGCGCAATTGAAGCGCTAAACCCGGATGTAGCTCGCCAAGTTGCTCATATCTTAGGGAAAGATGTTGGTGAGTTCCGTATAACATCTATTAACCAAGAGGACCAATTCCTCATAGGCCGTTCCGGAAACAACCAGTACTCTGAGTTTCATTTTGGCGCAGGTGAGTCATCGATTATCCGCATGATCACCCAGATAGAGCGCGCACCCGAAAACGCCTTAATACTCATCGAAGAAATTGAAAACGGCTTACATCCTATCGCTACTCGCCGGATGGTTGAATATCTAATCGATGTTGCAGGACGCAAGTCAGTGCAAACCATATTCACAACCCATAGTGACCATGCTCTACTTCCCCTACCTAACGAAGCAATATGGGCATGCATTTCAGGAAAGCTTAAACAGGGAAAACTGTCAGTAGAGGCACTGCGGGCAGTATCTGGGCGAGTGGACAAACGTCTAGCTATATTCGTAGAGGACGAGTTCGCCAAAGCTTGGACAGAAAGTATTCTTAGAGAAACTCTTGGCATTGATTATTACCAAGTAGAGGTTCACGCTGTTGCTGGCGATGGCACAGCAGTATCTACGCACAGAGCTCATACGCGCAACCCCGCAATTAACTTTCGATCGCTCTGCATAATAGACGGCGACTCCGAACAGACCGGTGATAACGAACCTAGCAATGGAATAGTGCGACTTCCTGGGCATCAACCAGAGCTAACAGTATACGAGGACGTTCAAGCGAACCTTGAAAGCGATCTAGTCGTACTTACTCTTTCATGCCAACGCCCCCCAGAGGCTCAAGGAGATGTCGCACGCGCAATAGAGGAGGTAATTAGCACTAACCGAGACCCTCATCTACTCTATGTTCAATTAGGAATGAGAATTGGTCTTGTGCAAGAAACTATTGTCCGAGGTGCATTTCTAGCCCTATGGATCCGCCACAATCAAGCTTTCTGCAACCATCTTGCCGAGAAAGTACGCGAACTCCTCGCGAACCCTTAAAAATTTACAAAGCATAGAAGCTGAGAAATTATTAATTATTTCTCAGCCATGGGAAGCCAAGAACAACTAGGATTTCTATATGAAAAATATATTCCCAGGACACTTCCCCGAAGAGACCATAAACATTGAAGAACTTTGGGGCAGTTGTATATTTGCACTAGACACCAACGTATTACTAAATCTATATAGATATTCTGATGCCACAAAAGAAAAATTAATTGAAGCACTCACAGCCATAAAGGACAGACTGTGGATACCTTACCGGGTAGCAGAAGAGTACTTAGAAAACCGCCTAAACACAATATTAGAACAGCAAAACAAATATGAAACAACAATAAAAGAAATTGAAAAAATACAACAAGAACTAATCAACCCTAGGCAGCATCCTTTTGTTTCCACAAAAACCTTAAAAGAGTGCAACAAAGCACTTGAAAATCTAACCAAAGAGCTCGAGCAAAATAAGAACATACATACACAGCGCATAACCAAAGACGACATTAAGAAAATAATATCCGACCTACTAGAAAGCAAGGTTGGCGCGCAATCAGATAGAGAGACCCTAAATCTAATCATTGAAGAAGGAAAAGAAAGATACAAACAAAAAATACCCCCCGGTTACAGAGACTCGAAAAAATTTGAAAAGAGCGAGACAGAAAATCTAAAGGAGCAATGCCGACCTTTTGGCGATCTAATAATTTGGAAGCAAATAATAGCACATTCAAAAAATCACAATAAGCCTACCATCCTAATTACTGATGACAACAAAGAAGATTGGTGGCTTCGCCTACAGGGAAGAACCATCAGCCCCAGACCCGAGCTAATTGATGAGTTTAAGAAAGAGACTGGGTTTTGCTTTTACATGTATCTCCCAGATAGGTTCTTGGAACTGGCAAATAAGTACATCCTCAAGAAGGCGGTATCCCCTGAAGCTATCCAAGAGATAAAGGAAGTTTCCTCACAACAACCAGAACAAACGGAAACACTGTCACACTCGGAAAATTTCTTCCCGATTATCTTTTACGAAAATGGCAAGAAAAAGCCTTTCGGATCATTCGACCCCGCCACTATACCCGTATCATCAGATAGTTTCTCACTAAAAGTTCAAAGGATGCTCACCGCCGAACGCTTATCACTACTAGCTGCACAGTTGGAAAAATACATCAATCAAGATACATTAACCACAGAACAGTATAATAAATTTTACAAAATCCAAAACAAGTTAAATCAGTACAAACAAGAGATAGAGCATATTGACAGATTGCTAGAACAACTAGAGGAAGATACCCCCAAATAAAGTGCACCCTCAGTTCAACTAGCAAAACGGCGATAGTCCATACCACACCGCTTCGCTTGCCTCAAAGCGAAACATGTATAGCCTTATCTGGGTGACTTTCTCCTATGATCACGGAGGCTCCGGGAGCTGCCCAACCTCCCGGAGTCTCCACTTTCTGCTGCTTCCCCTCTTTGCAATCAGCAGCTCATCGCAGGTCACAATGTAGTGGTCTACTGATCCTGGACACCGATTTAGGCGAAAGTCCTCGCCGTGAGAGAGGTGTCTGATGAGCAAGCAACGACGTACGTTTTCCGCCGAGTTCAAACGAGAGGCCGCGGCCCTGGTGTTGGACCAAGGCTACAGCCATATCGACGCCTGCCGT
>RWIP01009716.1_pt1 | contig 17784 bp, 19 predicted proteins | sample 2345011 | NCBI WGS metagenome assembly RWIP01 (sample SAMN10511131, study PRJNA507866) | freshwater metagenome | isolation source: river water inoculated in media containing various beta lactam antibiotic in... | place: India: River Ganga, Varanasi | collected 2018-02-15
CTCGGCAAGCCCCCGTGCCAGTTGCCGCGGACGCAACGCCAACGCCAACGCCAACGCCAACGCCAACGCCAACGCCAACGCCAACGCCAACGCCAACGCCAACAGTGTCGCCGTCCGGATCGGTAGCACGGCAAGCGCCGGCGGTCTCCGCGCGCGTCGCGGCGTCCACGCAAGCCCGGGAGCCGGCCAGCGTTTCGGCGCCTCCGGTCGACGAACCGCCGCTGGTGCCGGTGTCCTCCCACCCGCAAATCGCAGGTCGGACGCATGAGCGGCCGCAGCCCGGCCCCGGCTTCCCGGCGAAAGCCGCAGCCGAGGTTGCGCCCACGGCGCAGGCCAGTGCCCAGGCTTCGCCGCCCGCGCCGACAGCGGGCGGCGAAGGCCGCGGAGAGGAGCGTCGGCAACCCGGAGAAACCGATCCATCCGCACTGCCCCCCGACGACCAAGCGCCTGTGCCACTGCCTGCCATGCAAACCCCCGGCGACCGCCTGCTGGCACGCCTGCTGGCATCGAGCGGGAGCCGGCCACTGCCGCTGGCCGATCTCGCGCGCCTGCTCGATGCCGTGCAGGGGCGCATCCAGGTCGCCAGCGCAGCCGAAAGCCATGCGGCGCGCCTGCAGGTGCAACTGCCCCAGCTCGGCGCCGTGGAGGTGCAGGTCCTGCATGGCCATGGCCAGTTGCAGATCGAGATCAGTGCCAGCCCCGGCAGCCTGGCGTTGCTCCAGCAAGCCCGTGGCGAGTTGCTCGAACGCCTGCAACGGCTGCATCCGGAACAACCGGTGCAACTCACCTTCAATCAGCAGCAGGACAGCGGTCAGCGCTCGCGGCAACGTCGCTACCTGCATGAAGAGTGGCAAGCCGAATGAACGGTGCGGACCTCGACCTGCCGCTCGCCAGCCGCGCCGAACTGGATCTCCAGCGACGTCTCGCACGTTGCCGTCGCCACTATGTCGGCAACGCTTTGCAAGCGCGCCTGGACATCGCCCAGGCCGCCCCCGACGTCGATCTCGAACTGAGCCTGGCGTGGGACGGCCTGCCCCTGCGCTTTCTCTGCCAGGCCCCGGCGCTGGCCCGCTGGCTCGCGCCGAACCTGCAGGAGGCAGCCTTCGCCAGCCTGCCGGCGGCCCTGCAACTGGCCTTGCTGGAGCGCGAAGGCAACGTCTTTCCCGGCCTGGTCTGGTACGGCCTGAGCCCGGCGCAACCACGCGCTGCGATGGGCCTGCGCCTGAGCCTGGAACGCGACGACCAGCGCCTGGCGCTCTGGCTCGACGGCGATCCCGCGACGCTGCTGGCACGCCTGCCGCCGCGCCCCTCGGCGCAACGCCTGGCCATACCGCTGCGCCTGTCGCTGCAATGGCCCGGCCTGCCGCTGGAGGCCGGCGAGCTGCGCACCCTGGAGCCCGGCGACCTGTTGCTGCTGCCTGCCGGCCATCGCCCCGACGCAGCGCTGCTGGGGGTTCTCGAAGGACGCCCCTGGGCGCGCTGCCAACTCCACTCCACGCAACTGGAACTGCTCGACATGCACGACATCCCCTCCCTCGCCGACAGCGAGGACCTGCACGAACTCGACCAACTGCCGATCCCGGTCAGCTTCGAGGTCGGCCGCCGCACCCTGGACCTGCATACCCTCTCCACCCTGCAGCCAGGCTCGCTGCTCGATCTCGACTGTGCCCTGGACGGCGAAGTGCGCATCCTCGCCAACCAGCGCTGCCTCGGTATCGGCGAACTGGTCAGGCTCCAGGACCGGCTCGGGGTGCGCGTAACCCGCCTGTTCGGACACGACGAGGCATGATCCAGTTGCCCGACGAGCTCGGCCTGATCCTCGGCCTGGCCCTGCTCGCGCTGGTCCCGTTCATCGCGGTGATGGCGACCTCCTTCATCAAGATGACCGTGGTCTTCTCGCTGCTGCGCAACGCCCTGGGCGTCCAGCAGATTCCGCCGAACATGGCGATGTACGGGCTGGCGATCATCCTCAGCCTGTACGTGATGGCACCGGTCGGCTTCGCCACCCGCGACTACCTGCGCAACCACGACGTCAGCCTGAGCGACTCGGCATCGGTGGAACGCTTTCTCGACGAGGGCATGGCGCCCTACCGGAACTTCCTCAAGCGGCAGATCCAGGAGCGCGAACACACCTTCTTCATGGAAAGCACCCGCCAGGTCTGGCCCAGCGAATACGCCGAGCGGCTCGACCCGGACAGCCTGCTGATCCTGCTGCCGGCCTTCACCGTCAGCGAACTGACCCGTGCGTTCGAGATCGGCTTCCTGATCTACCTGCCCTTCATCGCCATCGACCTGATCATCTCCAACATCCTCCTGGCGATGGGCATGATGATGGTGTCGCCGATGACCATTTCCCTGCCGTTCAAGCTGCTCCTGTTCGTCCTCCTCGACGGCTGGGCGCGGCTGACCCACGGCCTGGTCATCAGCTACGGAGGCTGACCATGAGCAGCGCCGACATCCTCCACTTCACCAACCAGACCCTGTGGCTGGTGCTGGTCCTGTCGCTGCCGCCGGTACTGGTCGCGGCCCTGATCGGCACCCTGGTATCGCTGGTCCAGGCACTCACCCAGATCCAGGAGCAGACCCTCGGCTTCGTCGCCAAGCTGGTGGCCGTGGTGGTGGTACTGTTCGCCACCAGCGGCTGGCTGGGCGGCGAGCTGTACCGTTTCGCCGAAATGACCCTGCTGAAGGTGCCGCTGGTGCGATGAGCGTCCAGGACCTGCAGCAACTGCTGCTGACCTACAGCCTGCTGCTGCCGCGGATCATCAGTTGCTTCGTGGTCCTGCCGGTGCTGGCCAAGCAGACCCTGGGCGGCGGCCTGGTGCGCAACGGCGTGGCCTGCTCGCTGGCGCTGTTCGCCTACCCGATCGTCGCCGGCAGCCTGCCGCCGGCCCTCGGCGCGCTGGACATCGCCCTGCTGATCGGCAAGGAAGTGCTGCTCGGCCTGCTCATCGGCTTCGTCGCCACCATTCCCTTCTGGGCCATGGAAGCGACCGGCTTCATCATCGACAACCAGCGTGGCGCGGCACTCGCCTCGACCCTCAACCCCAGCCTGGGCAGCCAGACCAGCCCCACCGGGCTGCTGCTGACGCAGACGCTGATCACCCTGTTCTTCTCCGGCGGCGCCTTCCTCGCGCTGGTCGGCTCGCTGTTCAGGAGCTATGCCAGTTGGCCGGTGAGCAGTTTCTTCCCGCAGTTCGGCAGCCAATGGGTGGAGTTCTTCTACGCGCAGTTCTCGCAGATGCTGATGCTCTGCGCGCTGTTCGCCGCGCCGCTGCTGATCGCCATGTTCCTCGCCGAGTTCGGCCTGGCGCTGGTCAGCCGCTTCGCCCCGTCGCTGAACGTGTTCATCCTCGCCATGCCGATCAAGAGCCTGGTCGCCAGCCTGCTGCTGGTGCTCTACCTGGGCATCCTCATGGAGCACGCCTACGATGCCCTGCTGCTCGCCGTCGACCCGCTGCGCCTGCTGCGTCCCGTGCTGGAGACGCCATGAGCGCCGAGAAGACCGAGCAGCCCACGGCGAAGAAGCTGCGCGACGCCCGCCGGCAGGGCCAGGTGGTGAAGAGCAAGGAAATTGTCTCCAGCGCGTTGATCCTGTCGCTGGTGGCGCTGCTGATGGGCTTTTCCGACTACTACCTGGAGCATCTCGGCAAGCTGCTCCTGCTGCCCGCCGAGTACATCGACCTGCCGTTTCGCCAGGCGCTGGAGACCATCCTGGAGAACCTTCTCCAGGAACTCCTCTACCTGCTGGCGCCGGTCCTGCTGGTCGCGGCGCTGGTGGTGGTGCTCAGCCATGTCGGCCAGTACGGCTTCCTGCTCAGCCTCGACAGCGTCAAGCCGGACCTGAAGAAGATCAACCCGGTGGAGGGCGCGAAGAAGATCTTCTCGATCCGGAGCCTGGTGGAGTTCCTCAAGTCGACCCTGAAGGTCGCCCTGCTCTCCCTGCTGGTCTGGCTGACCTTGCAGGGCAACCTGGCCAGCCTCCTGCGGATTCCCGCCTGCGGGCTGGACTGCGTGGCACCGGTGAGCGGGCTGATGCTCAGGCAACTGATGCTGGTCTGCGCGGTCGGCTTCCTGGCGATTGCCGTCGCCGACTACGCCTTCGAACGCCACCAGCACTACAAGCAGTTGCGCATGAGCAAGGACGAAGTGAAGCGCGAGTACAAGGAGATGGAGGGCAGCCCGGAGATCAAGAGCAAGCGCCGGCAATTCCATCAGGAACTGCAATCGAGCAACCTGCGCGCGGATGTCCGGCGTTCCTCGGTGATCGTCGCCAACCCGACCCACGTCGCCATCGGCATACGCTATCGACGCGGCGAAACACCCCTGCCGCTGATCACCCTGAAGCACACCGACGCCCTGGCCCTGCGGGTCCGGCGCATCGCCGAGGAAGAAGGAATCCCGGTGCTGCAACGAGTTCCGCTGGCACGGGCGCTGCTGCGCGACGGCAATGTCGACCAGTACATACCGGCGGACCTGATCCAGGCCACCGCCGAAGTCCTGCGCTGGCTGGAAAGCCAGCAGACGGATACACCCTGAACGCTATCGGGCAGGGTGGCCGCCTCGGCACCGGCAACGCAAGACGCTGCGACCTGGCGCCGAAAAAAAGGGGCCCGAAGGCCCCTTTCTCATGCTTGCTACGGGTCAGTCCTTGTCCGGGATCCCGTGTACCACGCCCGCGGTATTCTCCAGCAGGCTCTTGGTCGCGGTCTGGATGAACGACTCCAGCTTCTTCTGTAGCTCGGCCTGGTCCGGTACGTCCTTGGTGATCACCGCCTTGGCATCGCCGCCCAGCTGGTAATCGTAGACGCGCACGTCACCGTCCTTCGGCCGCACCAGGATGCGGTTGCCGGAGACGATGGCGACGTTCTGCTCGCTGCCCGACGGCTTGATCACGCCGAAGCCCTTGTCGCCTTCCGGCAGGTTCAGCAGGTCGCGGCCCCAGCACTGGTGGACGGTCTCGCCGCCGAGCAGGCCCATGATGGTCGGCACGATGTCGACCTGGGTACCGACGGTCGGCAGGTGGGTACCGAACTTCTCCTGGATGCCGGGGGCGATCAGCAGCAGCGGCACGTTGAAGCGGTGCAGGTCCATCTCGGTGAGCTGCTCGGGGCTGCCGAAGCCATGGTCGCCGACCACCACGAAAAGGGTGTCCTTGTAGTACGGCGACTTCTTCGCCTTCTCGAAGAACTGGCCCAGCGCCCAGTCGGAATAGCGCATGGCGGTCAGGTGCTCGTCGAGCGAACCGTAGCCGGTCACGCGCTCCACCGGCAGGTCCTTCGGCAACGCGTAGGGCACGTGGTTGGAGAGGCTCTGCAACAGCGCATAGAACGGCTTGCCGGTGCTCGCCAGCTTGTCCAGCTCCTCGTTGCCACGGGCGAACATGTCCTGGTCGGAGACGCCCCAGGTCGGATCGGAGAACACCGGGTCGACATAGTCGTTGCGGCCGATGAAGGTGGTCATGCCCTGGTTGCTGAAGAAGCCGGACTGGTTGTCCCAGGCGAAATCGCCGTTGTAGACGTAGACGTCCTCGTACTGGCGGGCGCTGAGCAACTGCGGCAGGCCGGAGAACTTGTGGCCGCCCTCCGGGGTTTGCATCAGGTATTCGAAGCCCGGCAGGTTGGGGAAGCAGGCCATGGTGGCGAACATGCCCTGGTGGGTATGGGTGCCGTTGGAGAAGAACTGGGTGAACAGCAGGCCTTCCTTCGACAGCTTGTCGAAATACGGCGTGATGTTGCCCGGCGCGCCCAGGGCGCCGACATAGTGGCCGGCGAAGCTTTCCAGCAGGACCATCACCACGTTGCGGATCGGCAGGGTATTCGCCGCCGGCGGGGTGAACTCGCGGCGCACCGCGGCCTCGTCGGCGTCCACCAGCTTGTCGTTGGGGGTCAGCAACATCTGCCGGGTGGTCTCCAGGGCGACCTTGTCGTCCAGGGTGGCCTTCCAGATGTTCGCGCGGTCTTCGGAGAAGCGCTCCTTGGCCGCCTTGACCAGGGTCAGGGTGCCGTTCAGGCCCAGTTGGTTGGCGAACATGGATTCGGTGGTGAAGGCATCGCCCCAGCGCAGCGGCGGGCCCTGGCGCAGGGTGCCGCGGGCGGCGAGGACGCAGACCAGCACGCAGAGGAACAGCACCACGCCGCGCACGTACCAGGGCGCGGCAGCGCCCGGGCGGGCGATCACGCTGTCTTCGCGCGGCTTGCGCTGGCTCGGGCGGGTCGCCAGGTCGATGGCCTTGAACACCCGGTACAGCACCCAGGTGGCGAAGGCCCAGGCCAGCAGGTAGCGGACCACCGGGAAGCCGTACCAGAGCATGCTCATGACGGTCTTCGGGTCTTCCGACATGTACTGGAAGACCAGGCTGTTCAGGCGCTGGTGGAACTCGCGGTAGAAGTCCAGTTCGAGTACGCCGAGGAACAGGGTGATGCTGGCGAACAGCGTCAACCATGTACGGAACAGGCCGCGAGCGGCCATCGCGCGTACCGCGAACAACGACAGCACCAGCGGCGCCACGGCATAGACGACGACCCGCAGGTCGAAACGCACGCCGTTGCCGAACGCCTCGAGGAAGGTGCTCGCCGGGGTCGCGCCGATCAGTTCGCGGTTGTAGATCAGCAAGGCCAGGCGCAGCAGGCTGAACATGACCAGCAGCACCAGCGCGCTGAGCGCGGTGAACGCCAGGTGGCTGCGGATGGTGGGCTGGAACAGCCGTGGGGGCGATTGGGTGGTTCGGACTTCCGTTTGGTCCATGTTTACAATTCGCTCTTCTGTCGTTCGATTTCGAGAATGCGGTCCCGCCCCTGCTCGGCCAGCAGGTAGCGGCCGGGCCCGATGGGCAGTAGGGACTGTGCGGAACGCAGGCGCCGTACGATCACCTGCAGCGGCCCGTCGGGCGGCAGCAGCAAGGCTCGCGCGTTATGCGTCGAGTCCTCGGTGATCCACAGGCCTTCGCTGTCGCACAGCAAAAAGCTCGGTGCATTCAGTCCGTTCAGCACCACCTCGTCCTCGGCCCCCTCATGCAGACGCATGACGTGGCCACGTTTCTTTTCCGTGTAGAAGACGCTTCCGTCCGGGCAGGCGGCCACCCCTTCGGAGCGCTGCAATCCCTCGCGCAGTACCGTCAGTCCGCCGGTCTCCGGGTCGTAGCGGAGAATCCGCCCGTCCAGGTCGCGATCCTCGGCGGCGTACAGGTAGCGGCCGTCGCTGGCGACGCCCTCCACCTGGATGCCGTCGAACAGCGGCCGGGCCTGCTGGGCATGCCACCAGAACACCGGCGAGGCGCCCTGCTCCTGGCTGATCGCGATGCCGTCGCGGAAGCTGGCCATGCCGTCGGGCTTGGACAGCCCGTCGAGCACCGTATCGCGGCTGCCATCGGCGGCGATGCGGAACACCAGGCCCTTGCCGTCCTGCAACTCCTGGCTCACGTAGAGCAGGCCGTCCGGGTCGCGGGCCAGGGCGCTGACGTGGGGAATGTCCTCGAGCACTACCCGGTAGGTCCAGCCGGATACGGTGGCTGCCGGGGCGAAACGCTGCCAGCCGAGGAAGGCCAGGGCGATGAAGAGGACGCTACCGAGCAGGCAGGAGACTACTACGCCGCTCTGGCGCAATCGTTTGGTCAGCATTCGATGCACTCAAGGACAAAACTGCCATTTATAGCCATGGCAACGGAAAAAAGCGCGCAGATTTTCCCGGATCGATTGTGAAAAAAATGTTAGCTGGCAGTAACAGGGGATGTCGGAGCGACGCATGAAAAAGGGCCTTGCGGCCCTTCTTGGTGAAGCGTCAGTCGTTGTCCTGCTTGCCGATGGCCTGCAGCACGTACTGCGGCAGAGCAAACGCGCCCAGGTGGATATCGGCGTTGTAGTAGCGGGTGGCGATGCCGCTGTCGCGGAAGCGCTGGCGCAGCGTTTCCAGCGGAAGGCGACGCAGGCCTTCGCGGGTCGAACCCCAGGCGAAGGTCATGGCGCCGCCGATATAGGTCGGCACCGCCGCCTGGTAGAAATGCCAGTCGGCGAACAGCCCGTCGGTACGTGCGGCGGTGGTGCGCACTTCCTCCAGTTGCATGAACGGCGTGCCGTTCTGGGTGACCAGGATGCCACCCTCGTTCAGGCAGCGCCGGCAGGCCTGGTAGAAGTTCTCGGAGAACAGCACCTCGCCAGGGCCGATCGGGTCGGTGGAGTCGGAGATGATCACGTCGAAGCGTTCTTCCGTGGTAGCCACGAAGCGCATGCCGTCGTCGATCACCAGGTTCAGCCGCGGGTCGTCGAAGGCGCCCTGGGAGTGGTTGGGCAGGAACTCCTTGCACATGTCGACCACGGTGCCGTCGATCTCGACCATGGTGATCCGCTCGACGCTCTTGTGCTTGGCCACCTCGCGCAGCATGCCACCGTCGCCGCCGCCGATGATCAGCACGCGCCGGGCCGCGCCGTGGGCGAGGATCGGCACGTGGGTGAGCATCTCGTGGTAGATGAACTCGTCGGCCTCGGTGGTCTGGATCACTCCATCGAGCGCCATCACCCGGCCCATCCGGGCGTTTTCGAAAATCACCAGGTGCTGGTGCTCGGTGCGCACCTCATGCAGCATGTTGTCGATGCTGAAGCGCTGGCCGTAGCCCTGGTACAGAGTTTCCTGATAATCGCTCATGGGCCGGGATCTCCCTGGTAAGGCTGCAATCTGGCAGCGGGACTTGCCCGCGCCGCGAAGAAAGGCGCGCATTCTACGCTGGCGGCAATGACAGGTCGAACCCCGCCGGCGGATGGCGCCGGCTGCGCCGGCCAGGTATCGTCTGCCCATGAGCCAGCCTACCTCTCCCCTCGTCCTGCACCTGCCCTACCAGTCACCCTGGGAATGGCGCCAGTTCCACCAGCATTTCGCCCTGCGCCTGCTCGCCGGTGTCGAAAGCCTGGGTGACGACCACTATGCCCGCAGCTTCCGGGCCAACGGTCGCCCGGCCTGGTTCGAGGTGCGACCGCTGGCGGAACGCCAGGTCCTGGCGCTGAGCCTCAGCCCGTCCGCCCATGCCCTGGCCGCCGAACTCGAGGCACGGGTCCGCCGGATGTTCGACCTGGACAGCGACCCGGCCGCCATCGCCCGGCATTTCGCCGGGGATCCCCTGCTCGGCCCGCTGGTGGCCGCCAATCCGGGACTGCGCCTGCCGGTGGCCTTCGATCCCTTCGAACAGGCGGTGCGCGCCATCGTCGGCCAGCAGGTCACGGTGAAGGCCGCGGTGACCATCACCGGGCGCCTGATCCAGCGCCTCGGCGAGCCGCTGGAAGATCTCGGCTACGACGGCATCAGCCACCTGTTCCCGACGCCCGCCGCGCTGGCGCAAGCCAACCTCGACGGCATCGGCATGCCCGGCAAGCGGGTACAGACGCTGCAACGCTTCGCCGCGGCGATCGCCTCGGGAGAGCTGAGCCTGGACCTGGCAGACGGCCCCGAGGCCCTGGTGGAGCGCCTCTGCGCGTTGCCCGGCATCGGCCCCTGGACCGCCGAATACATAGCCCTGCGTGCCATGGGCGAAGCCGACGCCTTCCCCGCCGCCGACCTCGGCCTGCTGAAATCCACGGTCTGGGGACCGCAAGGCATCGATGCGCGCAGCCTGAAGGCCCGCGCCGAGGCCTGGCGGCCTTGGCGCGCCTACGCCGCGATCCACCTGTGGAACCACTACGCCGCAGGCGGCTAACGCCGCGGCGGGAGGCTACAGCCTGACGTTGCCGCGCGGGCCGGCGATGGCCCAGATGATCAGGCCGAGCACCGGCAGGACGATGATCACCAGGACCCAGATGATCTTCATCCCGGTTTCCGCAGCGCTTTTCAGGATGTTGACGATGGCCCAGATATCCAGGGCCAGGATGACCAGGCTGATCAGCCCGCTGAGGGTGGAACCCATGGCGCGATGCTCCCGAGCAAGAGTGTTCCCTCAGGATAGCCGGCGCGTTCACTCCACGAGGATGTCGGCGAAGCTGGCCACCGTCGGATGGCCGTCCAGGCTGCCGCCTTCGCGGGCCAGGCCGAGCGTGCGCATGCCCGCGTCGCGCGCGGCATCCAGCTCCTGCACCACGTCGGAAAGGAAAAGGATTTCCGCGGCCGGCAGGCCGATGGCCCCGGCGATCCGCGCATAGGAGGCGCTTTCCCGCTTCGGCCCGCTGGTAGTGTCGAAGTAGCCGGAAAACAGCGAGCCCAGGTCGCCGGCCTCGGAACAGCCGAAGATCAGCTTCTGCGCCTGGATCGAGCCGGAGGAATAGACGTACAGGTCCAGCCCACGGGCCTTCCACTCGCGCAGCGCCTGCACCGCGTCCGGGTAGACGTGGCCCTTCAACTGACCGTCGCGGTAGCCCTGGGCCCAGACCATGCCTTGCAGGGCCTTCAGCGGCGTCGCCTTGCGATCCTCGGCGATCCATTGCAGGAGGATCGCGATCACCCGCTGGACATCGGCGTCCGCCTCACCGCTCTCGGCACGCACCGCCGCCAACTGTGCGGCTACCTCGGTCTCTCCGGCGTGTTCGCGGACGAAGTCCGGCAGGTGCCGGGCGGCATAGGGAAACAGCACGTCGAAAACGAAGCTGACCGCGCTGGTGGTGCCTTCGATGTCGGTGAGGATGGCTTTGATGGTCATGCGGACTCCGGATGAAACCGCCCCCGGCAGGACCGGGGGCGCGGATGGTGACGGATGGGACGGTGCCTCGCTCAGTCTTCCAGCAGGGGGAAGCGGCTGGCGATGTCGTCGCCGGTGAACTGGGCGACCCAGCCCTCCGGGTTGTTGAACAGGCGCACGGCGACGAAATGCGGGTGCTCGCCCATGTCGAACCAGTGGCGGGTGCCGGCCGGCACCGAGATCAGGTCGTTGCGCTCGCAGAGCACGGCGTAGACATGCTCCTCGATATGCAGGACGAACAGGCCGCGCCCGGCGACGAAGAAGCGCACCTCGTCTTCGCCATGGCGGTGCTCGTCGAGGAACTTGGCGCGCAATTCGGCCTTCTGCGGGTGGTCGCTGTTCAGGCTGACCACGTCCACGGTGATGTAGCCGCGCTCGCGCTTGAGCCGCTCGATCTCGTGGGCGTAGGCGGCGATCACCTCGTCCTGGCTGGCGCCGGCGGCGATGGGCGCGGCGGCTTCCCAGCGTTCGAAACGGACGCCGACCTCGGCCAGGGTCGAAGCGATGTCCTCGGCATGGGTCAGCAGCTTCAGCGGCTGCTCCGGCTGGTTCTCGTGATAGACGGTAAGGCTGCTCATCGGCTCAGACTCAGTACTTTCAGTTCACACTCGAACAGAAACTCGAAAGCTTCCACCTGACGCAGGGCATCGCTCATGCGCGCGCCCCAAGTGTACAGCCCGTGGCCGCGGATCAAATACCCCGGGCAGTGCGGATGCGCCTCCAGCCAGGGCTGCACGCGGCTGGCCAGGCGGGCGATGTCCTGGTCGTTGTCGAAGATCGGCACCTCGACCTGGCCTTCGTGGGTGGTGACCCCGGCGAAGGCCTTCTGCAGTTCGTAGTCCTGCAGCACCAGGCGGTCGCCGCGGACCAGGCGGGAAAGCACGGTGGCATTCACCGAGTGGGTATGCAGCACCGCGCCGATCGCCGGGTTCCAGGCATACAGCTGGGTGTGCAGGAGGGTCTCCGCCGAGGGTTTCTTGCCCGGTTCCAGGCTGTTGCCGGCCAGGTCGGTGACCAGCACGTCGTCGAAGCCCAACTGGCCCTTGTGCTTGCCCGAGACGGTGAGCAGCGCGCGCTGTTCGTCCAGGCGCGCGGAGTAGTTGCTGCTGGTTGCCGGCGACCAGCCGCGGCCGTAGAGGAACCGGCCGGCGTCGATGATCTGCTGGGTCAGCTGTTCACGGTTGTCGTTCATGCCCGCACCTCTTGCAAACGGGTACTGATGATAGCGGCTGCCAGCAAGGCTGCCAGGCTGGCGATGGCGAAGGTCCAGGCAGGGCCCAGGCTGTTCCAGCTATAGCCGGAATACAGCGCGCCCAGGGCTCCGCCGGTACCGGCCAGCGCAGCATACAGGGCCTGGCCCTGACCCTGCTGGCGCGGGCCGAAGCTACGCTGCACGAAATGGATGGCAGCCGCATGAAAACTGCCGAAGGTGGCGGCATGCAGCGTCTGGGCAAAGACCAGCAGCGCCAGGCTGTCGGCCAGGTTGCCGAGAAGCAGCCAGCGCAACGACGCCAGCAGGAAGCTCGCGGCCAGCACCTGGCGCAGGCTGAAACGTTGCAGCAGGCGTGGCATGGCGAGGAACAACATGACCTCGGCAACCACCCCCAGCGCCCAGAGCAGACCGATCAGCGCCCGGCTGTAGCCCAGCGATTCCAGGTGCAGGGTCAGGAAGGTGTAGTACGGCCCATGGGACAGCTGCATCAGGCACACGCACAGGTAGAACGCCAGCACGCCCTGCTGGCGCAACTGGGCGAGGAAGCCGCCCTCGCCTTCGCGCGGTTCGCGATGGGCCGGCTGGGCATTGGGCACCCACCAGCTGCACAGCACGATGCCGAGCATGATACCCAGCAGCGTCGCCGGGTAGACATCCAGGCTCAGGCGCTCGAACAGCGCGCCGAGACCGACCACGGTGCAGATGAAACCGATCGAGCCCCACAGGCGAATCCGGCTGTAGCTGGCGCTGCGCTCGCGCAGGTGGGCCAGGGTGATGACCTCGAACTGCGGTAGCACGGCGTGCCAGAAGAACGCGTGCAACGCCATCACCAAGGCCAGCCAGGCGTAGCTGTGGCTGACGAAGATCAGCGAGAAGCCCAGCGCCGTGCATACCGCGCCGAAGCGCACGATGGCCAGGCGCTGGCCGCTGCGGTCGCCCAGCCAGCCCCACAGGTTGGGCGCGACGCAACGCATCAGCATGGGAATCGCCACCAGCTCGCCGATGCGCGGGCTGGGGAAGCCCAGGTGATGGAAATACAGGGCGAGGAACGGCGCCGTGGCGCCGAGCAGGCTGAAATAGAAGAAATAGAAGCTGGACAGGCGCCAGTAGGGAACCGCGCTGGTCACGATCCGCCGTTCACCCGTCCCGCACCGCGGCCTGCCACAGCCCTCACAGCTGCGGCAGGACCGGCGTGTCGACGCGCACGTCGGCGTTCTGCCCACGCTGGCGCAGCAACTGGTCGAGCAGGACGATGGCCATCATCGCCTCGGCGATCGGCGTGGCGCGGATGCCGACGCACGGGTCGTGACGGCCCTTGGTGATCATGTCCACCGGCTCGCCGGCGGTATCGATCGAACGGCCGGGAGTGGTGATGCTGGAGGTCGGCTTCAGCGCCAGGTGGGCGACGATCGGCTGGCCGGAGGAGATCCCGCCGAGGATGCCGCCGGCATTGTTCGACAGGAAGCCTTGCGGGGTCAGTTCGTCGCGGTGCTCGGTGCCGCGCTGGGCGATGCTGGCGAAGCCGGCGCCGATCTCCACGCCCTTCACCGCGTTGATGCTCATCAGCGCATGCGCCAGTTCGGCGTCCAGGCGGTCGAAGATCGGCTCGCCCAGGCCCGGCGGCACGCCTTCGGCAACCACGGTGATCTTCGCCCCGACCGAATCCTGGTCGCGGCGCAATTGGTCCATGTAGGCCTCCAGCTCCGGCACCTTGTCCGGGTCGGGGCTGAAGAAGGCATTCTGCTCGACGCTGTCCCAGCTCCTGAACGGAATCTCGATCGGCCCGAGCTGGCTCATGTAGCCGCGCACCTGGATGCCCAGGCCCGCCAGGTATTTCTTGGCGATAGCCCCGGCGGCCACGCGCATGGCGGTCTCGCGCGCCGAGGAACGGCCGCCGCCGCGGTAGTCGCGCACGCCGTACTTGTGGTGGTAGGTGTAGTCGGCGTGGGCCGGGCGGAACAGGTCCTTGATCGCCGAGTAGTCCTTGGACTTCTGGTCGGTATTGCGGATCAGCAGGCCGATCGGCGTGCCGGTGGTCTTGCCCTCGAACACCCCGGAAAGAATCTCCACCTCGTCGGCTTCCTGGCGCTGGGTGGTGTGCCGGCTGGTGCCGGGCTTGCGCCGGTCGAGGTCGCGTTGCAGGTCCCGGGCGGACAGTTCCAGCCCCGGGGGGCACCCATCGACGATGGCGACCAGCGCCGGGCCGTGGCTTTCGCCTGCGGTGGTGACGGTGAAGAGCTTGCCGTAGGTGTTGCCGGACATGCGAGGCTCCGCGTGAGGACGAGAGGGAAAGACAGCGGAGTATACCCGTCAAGGACGGGCCTGCGAACCTTCCCCGGAGGACGCGATCAAAGCGCTATCATCGGCCCATGAAGACCTCCATGCCGCGCGCCCTCCTCGCCCTGTTCTGCCTGCTCGCCAGCCTGGCCCACGCCGCTCCCAACAGCATCCTGCACCGCCCCTACGACCTGGACACCGGGCACGGCGTGCTGCGTGGCTCCTTGCTGCTGCCCCGCAGCGCCGTGCCGCCGCCGGTGGTCCTGCTGGTCGCCGGCTCCGGTCCCACCGACCGCGACGGCAACAACCCCTTCGGCGGCAACAACCGCTACCTGCTGCGTCTCGCCGAGGCCCTGGCCGAACGCGGAATCGCCAGCGTGCGCTACGACAAGCGTGGAGTCGCCCGCAGCCTGGCGGCGGCGCCGCGCGAGGAAGACCTCAGCGTCGGCGTCTATGTCGACGACGTGGTCGCCTGGAGCGAGCGGCTGGCCCGCGACCCGCGCTTCTCCCGGCTGATCCTGGTCGGCCATAGCGAAGGCGCGCTGATCGCCAGCCTGGCGGCGCCTCGCACGCCGGCCGAGGAATTGATCGCCATCGCCGGCAGCGGCCAACCCATCGACCGGGTGTTGCGCGAGCAACTGCGCGGTCGCCTGCCGCCGGCGCAACTGCGCCAGGCCGACTCGGTGCTGGCTTCGCTGAAGGCCGGCGAGACCCGCGGCGATATCCCGCCGGCGCTCGCCAACCTGCTCCGCCCCAGCGTGCAGCCGTACCTGATCTCGCTGTTCCGCGAAGACCCGGCCCGCGCGTTCGGCCGCCTGCGCATCCCGACCCTGATCGTCCAGGGCCGCAATGACATCCAGGTCGGCGTCGCCGACGCCGAGGCGCTCCAGCGAGCCAAGCCCGACTCGCAACTGGTGCTCATCGACGGCATGAACCACATCCTGCGGATCGCCCCGAGCACCGGTCTCCAGCAGCTTTCCGCCTACAACGACCCGAACCTGCCGCTGGCCCGGCAACTGGTCGAGGCGGTCAGCCGCTTCATCCTGCGCGGCGCAGAGGCGGAAAAAGGCCGCTGAGCCGCTACAGAAATCGCTTCCCGCGCCGACAAGTTCTGAAAGCCGGCCCGTGAAGGCGGCCGGCCAGAGGATGTCCGATGATCGATAGCGATACCCAACCGGCCGCAGAAGAAGCCGAGAAGAAACCGCCGCACCCCTGGGCCGAACTGGCGCCGGAGCATTTCCGCCTGCTCCGCCTGGCGCCACTGCCCACCGACCGCGCGACCGGCGCCCGCCCCCTGCGCTTCGTCCAGCTCGGCAGGGTCGAACGGCACAGCGCGGACCAGAGCCTGCTGCGCCTGAGCATCCAGGTGCCAGGCCTGATGCTGCGCAAGGAGCAGAACCTGCTGGAGGTCTGGGCCGATCATCGCAACAAGGAAGTGCGTTTCGGTTCGGACGCCGGGCTCAGCCTGGAACCCTTGAACCGCGGGCTGGGCCGTTTCCTGCTGGCCCAGGCGATCGCCTGGGCGCAACGACGCTGGGCCCACTACAAGGTGGAAGGCGGCGCACTGGCGCTGAAGGATGGCCTGACCGAAGACGCACGCCTGCGCCGCGACCATTTCATCCGCGCCCAGGGCTTCGACGTCAGCTATGAGGACCAGCGGTTGCTCAAGGCCCGCTACAGCGCCGGCCGGGTCAGTGAGCTGCACAGCGATTGGCACAAGGACAAGGTGCAGATCGTGCCGCTGCTGGACGCCGCGGCGATGCTGGAACAGGCCGAGCAGACCCTGCAGGCCCAGGATGCGGAGATCCGCCAACTGGAACAGCGCATCAACCACTACCGCCGCGACGACACCAGCCTGCGCTTCACCATCGCCTGCCTGACCGCCTTCGCGGTGTTCCAGGCCGGCCTGCTGATCTGGATCGCCACTCACTGAACCGGCGGCACCAGCCGCCTCCGATCACTTTTCCAAGCGCGAACGGAACAGTTCCCGGTGCTCGCGGCACTGCGCGGCGGACAGCATGAACACCCCGTGGCCACCGTGCTCGAACTCCAGCCAGGTGAAGTCCACTTCCGGATACAGCGCCTGCACATGGACCTCGCTGTTGCCCACCTCGACGATCAGCAGGCCTTTCTCGCTGAGGTGGTCGGCCGCCTCGGCGAGCATCCGTCGCACCAGGTCCAGGCCGTCGTCGCCGCAGGCCAGGCCGAGTTCAGGCTCATGATGGAACTCCGCCGGCATGTCGGCGAAATCCTCGGCATCCACGTAGGGCGGATTGGACACGATCAGGTCGAAGCGCTGGCCGGGAAGCCCGGCGAAACCGTCGCCCTGGACGGTGTAGACCCGCTCGCCGAGGTCGTGGCGCTCGATATTGACGTTGGCCACCTCCAGCGCATCGAAGGACAGGTCGGCGAGCACCACCTCCGCCTGCTCGAACGCATAGGCGCAGGCGATGCCGATGCAGCCGGAACCGGTGCAGAGGTCGAGGATTCGCGCCGGCTCGGCCGGCAGCCAGGGCGCGAAGCGCTGTTCGATAAGTTCGGCGATAGGCGAGCGCGGCACCAGCACGCGTTCGTCGACGCTGAAGGGAATCCCGCAGAACCAGGCTTCGCCCAGCAGGTAGGCCGCCGGAATCCGTTCCTCGATGCGCCGCCGGAGGATCTCCGCCAACTCGGCGCGTTCATCGTCTTCCAGGCGACAATCCAGGTAGCTGTCAGAAATTTCCCAGGGAAGGTGCAGGGAGCCCAGAACCAGGTGGCGCGCCTCGTCCCAGGCATTGTCGGTGCCGTGACCGAAGAACAGGCCGGCGGCGTGGAAACGGCTGACAGCCCAGCGGATGTAGTCGCGCAGGGTGAGCAGACGGGACTCGGACATGACGGAATTGCTCCTCGCAACGCACAAAAGGGCGACATTCTAGCCGATCGCGCCGGAGCTGGCCTCCAGCGCGGGAAGTCCATACCACTTTAGTGCGCATGCGGCAAAGGTTCACAGGCTCGCCGATAGGGGCCAGAATGAAAGGCATGTGCCTTCTCAGGAGTAGTGACATGCCTCATCCGCTCACCCTTTTGCAGATCAGCGGACGCGGCTACCCGCCAGCCCCCCTTCGGCAGAGCACCTTGCTGATCATCGATGCCCAGGAAGAGTACCGCAGCGGCGCCCTGCGCCTGCCAGGCCTCGACGCCGCCGCCGCGGAGATCGGCGTGCTGGTGCAGGCGGCCCGCGCCAGCGGTACGCCCATCGTGCATGTACGCCACCTGGGTATCCAGGGCGGCCTGTTCGATCCGCAAGGGCCGCGCGGCCAGTTCCTCCCGGAACTGCAACCGGAAGCCGGGGAAAAAGTCGTGGAGAAACGCCTGCCCAATGCCTTCTCCGGCACCGAGCTGCACGACCTGCTGCAGAACCACGGCCGTCTCGACCTGATCGTCTGCGGCTTCATGACCCATTCCAGCGTCAGCACCACCGTGCGCGCGGCCAAGGACTACGGCTACCGCTGCACCCTCGCCGATAGCGCCTGCGCCACCCGCGACATACCCACCCTGAACGGCGGGGTCCTGAGCGCCGCGGATCTGCAACGCGCCGAGATCGCCGCCCTCGGCGACAACTTCGCGGCGATCGTCGCCCAGGCCCGGGAACTGCTCTGAC
>RWIP01014252.1_pt1 | contig 16810 bp, 9 predicted proteins | sample 2345011 | NCBI WGS metagenome assembly RWIP01 (sample SAMN10511131, study PRJNA507866) | freshwater metagenome | isolation source: river water inoculated in media containing various beta lactam antibiotic in... | place: India: River Ganga, Varanasi | collected 2018-02-15
GGAGGAGGACACCTTGGCGCCGTGGGTGAGATGGCCGCCGTGGGCCAGGCTCATGCCGAGGATGGTGTCGCCGGCGTTGAGCAGCGCCAGGTACACCGCGGCGTTGGCCGAGGAACCGGAGTGCGGCTGGACGTTGGCGTAGTCGGCGCCGAACAGTTGCCTGGCGCGGTCGATGGCCAGCCGCTCGACCTTGTCGACGTGTTCGCAGCCGCCGTAGTAGCGCTTGCCCGGATAGCCCTCGGCATACTTGTTGGTCAGGCCGCCGCCCTGCGCCTGCATGACCCGCTTGCTGGCGTAGTTCTCCGAGGCGATCAGTTCGATGTGGTCTTCCTGCCGCCGGTCTTCGGCGTCCATCGCGGCGAGCAGTTCGTCGTCGTAGCCCTGGAGCTGGTCGTGCTTGCTGAACATGGCGCTGGCCTCTTGTCGTGTCGGTGTCAGGACGCTCGCTGGCGCGAGCGTGGCCGCGGCGCCGCTACGCAAGCGCGGCGCCGGGAAAGGGGTATCGCCGGAAACGCGAGGACGCCGCCGCTGGCGGCGCCCTCCTCGTCCGTCACTCCTCGCTGTACGCCTCGATCGGCGGGCAGGAGCAGGTCAGGTTGCGGTCGCCGTAGACGTTGTCGACGCGGCCCACCGGCGGCCAGTACTTGGCCTCCACCAGGCTGGCCAGCGGATAGGCGGCCTGCTCGCGGCTGTAGGCGTGGTTCCATTCGCCGAGCAGTTCGGCGGCGGTGTGCGGCGCGTTCTTCAGCGGGTTGTCTTCCTTGTCCAGCTCGCCGCGTTCCACCGCGCGGATTTCCTCGCGGATGCGGATCATCGCGTCGCAGAAACGATCCAGCTCGGCCTTCGACTCGCTCTCGGTGGGCTCGATCATCAGCGTGCCGGCCACCGGGAAGGACATGGTCGGCGCATGGAAGCCGAAGTCCATCAGGCGCTTGGCCACGTCGTCGACGCTGATCCCGCTGCTGTCCTTGAGCGGACGCAGGTCGAGGATGCATTCGTGGGCGACCAGGCCGTTGCCGCCGGCGTAGAGCACCGGGTAGTGCTCCTCCAGGCGATGGGCGATGTAGTTGGCATTGAGGATGGCCATTTCCGAGGCGCGCTTGAGGCCTTCGCCGCCCATCATGCGGATGTACATCCAGGTGATCGGCAGGATGCTCGCGCTGCCGTACGGCGCCGCGCTCACCGCGCCTTCCTTGCGCTCGCCGCGAGCGTGGCCGGGGAGGAACGGCGCCAGGTGCGCGCGCACGCCGATCGGGCCGACGCCCGGGCCGCCGCCGCCGTGGGGGATGCAGAAGGTCTTGTGCAGGTTCAGGTGGGAAACGTCGCCACCGAACTTGCCCGGGGCGCACAGGCCGACCATGGCGTTCATGTTGGCGCCGTCGATGTACACCTGGCCGCCGCAGTCGTGGACGATGGCGCAGATCTCGCGGATCGCTTCCTCGAACACGCCATGGGTGGACGGATAGGTGATCATCAGCGCGGCCAGGCGTTCCTTGTGCTCGCTGGCCTTGTTGCGCAGGTCCTCGACGTCGACGTTGCCGCGCGCGTCGCAGGCCACCACCACCACGCGCATGCCGACCATGCTGGCGGTAGCCGGGTTGGTACCGTGGGCGGAGGACGGGATCAGACAGATGTCGCGCTGGCTGTCGCCGCGGCTCTGGTGGTAGGCACGGATCGCCAGCAGGCCGGCGTACTCACCCTGGGAGCCGGCGTTGGGCTGCAACGACACGGCGTCGTAGCCGGTGGCGGAACAGAGCATCGCCTCCAGTTCGTCGGTGAGCTGGCGGTAGCCTTCGCTCTGCTCGGCCGGGGCGAACGGGTGCAGGTTGCCGAATTCGGCCCAGGTCACCGGGATCATCTCGCTGGCGGCGTTCAGCTTCATGGTGCAGGAGCCCAGCGGGATCATCGTGCGGTCCAGCGCCAGGTCCTTGTCCGCCAGCTTGCGCAGGTAGCGCATCAGCTCGGTTTCCGAGTGATGGCGGTTGAAGATCGGGTGGCTGAGGATCGCCGACTGGCGCAGCAGCGCGGCCGGCAGGCGGTCGCCAATGCTGGCGGCAAGGGCGGCGAAGTCCGGGAGCGCCTGGCCCTCTTCGGCCAGCAGGCCCCAGAGGGTCTCCACATCGGCCTGGCGGACGGTCTCGTCGAGCGACAGGCCGAGACGGCCGGCATCGATCTCGCGCAGGTTGATCCCGGCGGCGCGGGCCTTGGCATGGATCGCCGCGGTACGCGCGCCGGTGGCCAGGCTCAGGGTGTCGAAGAAGTGCTTCTGCTCGACGGCCACGCCCAGGCGCTCCAGGCCGGCGGCGAGGATCGCGGTCAGCCGGTGGGTGCGCCGGGCGATGCGCAGCAGGCCCTGCGGGCCGTGGTAGACGGCGAACATGCTGGCGATGTTGGCCAGCAGTACCTGGGCGGTGCAGATGTTGCTGGTGGCCTTCTCGCGGCGGATGTGCTGCTCGCGGGTCTGCATGGCCAGGCGGTAGGCCGGCTTGCCGTGGCGGTCGATGGAGACGCCGACCAGGCGTCCCGGCATGTCCCGCTTGAAGGCGTCGCGGGTGGCGAAATAGGCCGCGTGCGGCCCGCCGAAGCCGAGCGGCACGCCGAAGCGCTGGGCGCTGCCGATGGCCACGTCGGCGCCGAACTCGCCCGGCGGGGTCAGCAGGGTCAGCGCCAGCAGGTCGGCGGCCACCGCGACCAGCGCATCGACCGCATGGAAGCGGCTGACCAGTTCGCGATAGTCGACGATCTCGCCGTCGCAGGTGGGGTATTGCAGCAACGCGCCGAAGTAGGCGGAGAAGTCTTCGATGGCGCTCTCGTCGCCGACCACCACCTCGATGCCCAGCGGCTCGGCACGGGTGCGCAGCACGTCGAGGGTCTGCGGGTGGCAATGGCGGGAGGCGAAGAATGCCTGGCTGGTGCGGTTCTTCGACAGACGCTTGCAGAAGGTCATGGCCTCGGCGGCGGCGGTCGCCTCGTCGAGCATCGAGGCGTTGGCGATCGGCAGGCCGGACAGGTCGCTGACCAGGGTCTGGAAGTTCAGCAGCGCCTCCAGGCGGCCCTGGGAGATTTCCGGCTGGTACGGCGTGTAGGCGGTGTACCAGGCCGGGTTCTCCAGGAGGTTGCGCAGGATCGGTGCCGGGGTGTGGCAGTTGTAGTAGCCCTGGCCGATGAAGGAACGCAACGCGCGATTGCGCGCGGCGATCGCCTTCAGGCTGGCCAGCGCCTCGGCCTCGCCCATGCCGGCCGGCAGGTCGAGCACGCTGCTGCCCTTGATGCTGTCGGGGATCACGTTGCCGATCAGCGCGTCCAGCGAGTCGTAGCCCAGGCGCTGGAGCATGGCCTGGGTGTCGGCGGCACGCGGGCCGATATGGCGGGCGATGAATTCGTCGTCGGTGCCCAGGTCGATGGCGCCGAGGTTCAGGTTATCGGTCATGGCGGGATCCTCAGGCGTCGGCGTTGGCGTTCAGCAGGCGGTCGTAGGCGGCCTGGTCGAGCAGCTTTTCCCAGGCGCCGGCGTCGGCCGGACGGAAACGGAAGAACCAGGCCTCGCCGAGCGGATCCTGGTTGACCAGCTCCGGGGCGTCCGGCAGCGCGTCGTTGATCGCCACCACCTCGCCGTCCAGCGGCATCAGGATGTTGCTGGCGGCCTTGACCGACTCCAGCACCGCCACTTCACTGCCGGCGGCGTGTTCGCCGAGTTCCGGCAACTGCACGAATACCACGTCACCGAGGGCGTCCTGGGCGTAGGCGGTGATGCCGACGGTCAGCAGCCCGTCGTCGTCCTGGCGCAGCCATTCGTGGTCGGTGGTAAAGCGCAACTTGCTCATGCTGGATCCTCATTGTCAGCGGGTCGCCCGGTCGGGACGGGACTTTGTTCTGCGGCTGCCCGTAGCAAGCAGGGTGCCAAGCGGCCCCGGCCCTGTCGCCACGGGGCGTGGCCGGGCGCGGGGGAAACCCGGACAGGGCCGCCATGGAACGCTTTCGTTACAGACCCGCCGGACATTTCCCGAACCAGAGCGCAAACGCCTGACAGCAAAGGTTTTTCCGGCAATCGGAACGAATTCGTTCCACTCGTAACCGAAGCGTTACAGCCGATGGCACAGCCCCTGTCGCTGCAAGCTGGCGCGCAGGTGCTCGAGGAACGCGCGGACCTTCCGCGTGTTGCGCCGGTGCCCCGGATAGAGGACATGGATGGAGGGCCCGAACGGCCCCGGGTCGAAGTGGTAGTCGCCGAGCAGGCGCACCAGCCGCCCTTCACCGAGCAGCGGCGCGACGCTCCACTGCGGGCAGAACTGCAGGCCCAGCCCGGCCAGCAGGTGGGCGAGCAGGAAGTCGTAGTTGTCGCTGGCCAGTCGCGGGCGCGGCTGGTCGATACGCTGGCGGGCGCCGTCGCGCTCCATCCACCAGAAGTTCTGGTTCAGCGAAGGGTGCTGGAAGACCAGCCAGGCGTGCCGCTCGAAGTCCTCCGGGCCTTGCGGCGCGGGTTGCCGCGCCAGGTAGGCGGGGCTGGCGCAAAGCACGATCTGGTTCGGCGCCAGCGGCCGCGCCACCAGCCCCGGCAGGTCAATGGGGCCGTCGCGCAGGCCGAGGTCGTAGCCGCCTTCGCTGAGATCGAGGAAGGTTTCGTCGAGGTCCACCCGCAGGCTGATCCGCGGATGCGCCTCGAGGAAGCTGGCGCAGGCCTGCTGGAGGAACGCCGCGGCGAACGACGGCGGCGCGGCGAGGCGCAGTTCGCCGCGCAACTCCGACTCCAGCAGTTCGATCTCCTGCCCCGCCGTGCGCAGCGTTTCCAGGGACTGGCGGGCCGCCTCCAGGTAGATCTGCCCGGCCTCGGTCAGCGCCAGGCTGCGGGTGGTGCGCTCGAACAGGCGGGCACCGAGTTCCGCTTCCAGGTGGGCGACGGCCTTGGTCAGCGCCGAGGGCGTCTTGCCCAGGCGCTCGGCGCCACGGCTGAAGCTACCGGTTTCGGCAGTGGCGACGAACATCGCCAGGGCATTCAATTTGTCCATCGACTCCTTCCGTTCCGGCACAAGTGTTGTGCGTCGCGCCCGGTTCTGCCGGGCCGGCGCTTTGGCTAGTCTCGCCTTGCCCGGGCCACGCTACACAAGACCAAGAAGCAAAGGAAACCACCATGAAGCAACGGATTCCCACCCTCCTCGCCGGCGCCTGCCTGGCCATCCCCCTGCACGCCCTCGGCGCCGCCGACCTGCTGGTGGTCAACGCCAGGATCTTCACCGCCAATCCGCAGCAACCCTTCGCCGAGGCCCTGGCGGTGGAGGACGGGCGGATCCTCGCGGTCGGCGACGAGGCCGGGCTGCGCGCCCTGGCCGATGGCGACAGCCAGGTCGTCGATCTCGGCGGCAAGCGCCTGATGCCCGGCCTGATCGACACCCATTCGCACGCGGTGTTCGGCGGCCTGGAGCTGGCCGGCGCGGACATGGGCAACGAACAGGTCGGCCTCGACGAACTGGAACGGCGCCTGCGCGCCTGGCGCGACAACGGCAAGGCGCGACATGGCGACATGCTCAATGTCAGCGGCATGCATACCGCCTACTGGAGCCAGGTCAAGGACTTCCGCGCGCGCTTCGACCACGGCGAATGGGCCGACCAGCCGCTGGCCTTCATCGGCAGCGACCACCACACCGGCTGGGCCAACGCCGCCATGCTGAAACGCGCCGGCATCGACGCCGCGCGGGTCCGCGCCCTGCCCGAGGAACAGCGCAACACCATCGGCCACGACGCCGACGCCACCCCCAACGGCTTCCTCGCCGATGCCGGTCTCGACGCGGTGCTCGCGGTACTGCCGGCGCCGAGCGCGGAACAGATGCTAGAAGCCGGACGCAGCGCGGTGCGCTACAGCAACTCGCTGGGCCTGACCGCATGGATGGACCCGGCCGCCAATGGCTCGCCGGGCGATGCCCTGTTCAGCCTCAGGCCCGACGAGAACACCGTCGGCGTGCTACCGGTCTACCAGCGGCTGGCCAAGGGCGGCGAACTCAGTGCCCACGTCGCCGCCCTCCTGGTCGCCAATCCACGCAGCCGGCCGGCCGACCTCGAGGTGCTGGACAAGGTGCGCCAGCGCTTCCTCGGCAGCCCCAACCTGACCCTGCCGGGAATCAAGGTGTTCGCCGACGGCGTACCGGAATACCCGGCGCAGACCGCCGCGCTCCTCGAGCCCTACCGCAACAGCAGGAAGACGGGCGAACTGCTGATCGACCCGGCGCACTTCGGCGAACTGGTCAGCGCCGCCGACGCCCGCGGCTGGCTGGTCCACGTCCACGCCATCGGCGACCGCGCGGTGCGCGAGGCGCTGAACGGCATGCAGCAGGCGCGGCGCGACCGCGACAGCGGCATCGCCCATTCGATTACCCACCTGCAACTGGTCAATCCCAAGGAGTTCGAGCGCTTCAGGCCGCTTGGCGTGATCGCCTCGATGCAGCTGTACTGGGCCGCCGCCGACGAAACCACGGTGGACCTGATGAAGCCCTATATCAGTGCCTTCGCCTACCGCTACCAGTACCCGGCGCACTCCCTGCTGAGCAAGGGCGCGACCATCGCCGGGGCCAGCGACTGGCCGGTGTCCAGCCTGTCGCCGTGGAAGGCCATCCAGCAGGCGGTGACCCGCAAGGGCCCGCAGGGCGTGCTCAACGCCGGCGAACGCCTGGACCGCCAGACCATGTTCTACGCCTACACCCGCAACGCTGCGCGGACCATCGGCCTGGAGCACCGGATCGGCAGCCTGGAGCCGGGCAAGCAGGCGGACTTCATCGTCCTCGACCGCGACGTGTTCGAGGTGCCGGAGACGCAACTGGGCGAAACCAAGGTGCTGAAGACCTGGTTCGCCGGCAAGCCGGTGTATTCCAGCGAGGGCTGAGCCCGCTTCAGGCGCGCGGACCGATGCCGTACTTGCGCAGGCGGTGGGCGATGGCGGTGTGCGAGGTTTGCAGGCGCGCCGCCAACTGGCGGGTCGATGGATAGCTGACGTAGAGCTTCTCCAGCAGGGCTTTCTCGAAGCCCTCCACCGCCTCCTCCAGGCTGCCCACCTCGCCGTCGTTCTGCCGCGCCACGGCGGTGCCGGCGATCTCCAGGTCGCCGATATCCACCAGGCTGCTCTCGCAGATCGCAGCGGCGCGGAAGATCACGTTCTGCAACTGGCGCACGTTGCCCGGCCAGCGGTTGCTCAGCAGCGCCGGGTAGGTGCCCGGTGCCAGCCGGCACACCGGGCGCTGGATCTGCGCACAGGCCTGCTGCATGAAGTGCCGCGCCAGCAGCAGGATGTCGTGGCCGCGCTCGCGCAGCGGCGGGACTTCCAGGCTGAGCACGTTGAGGCGGTAGAACAGGTCCTCGCGGAAGCTGCCCTCGGCGACCATCTTCTCCAGGTTGCGGTGGGTGGCGCTGAGGATCCGCACGTCGACCCTCACCTCGCGGTCGCCGCCGACCCGGCGGAAGCTGCCGTCGCTGAGGAAGCGCAGCAGCTTGGCTTGCAGATAGGGGGACATCTCGCCGATCTCGTCGAGGAACACCGTGCCCTGGTGGGCCAGCTCCAGCAGGCCCGGCTTGCCGCCGCGCTGGGCGCCGGTGAAGGCGCCGGGAGCGTAGCCGAACAGCTCGCTTTCGGCCAGGTTCTCCGGCAACGCCGCGCAGTTCAGCGCCAGGAACGGCGAGTTGTGCCGCGCACTCAGGGCATGGCAGCCGCGCGCCACCAGTTCCTTGCCGGTACCGGTCTCGCCGTGGATCAGCAGCGGCGCGTCGAGCGCCGCCACGCGCTGCGCACGGGTCTTCAGGGTGCGGATCGGCTGGGAATCGCCGAGGAGCATCTCGAACCCCTCGGCATGGTCATGGTGCAAGGCCGCCAGGCGCTCGCCGATGCGGTTCGGTTCGTAGAGGGTCAACAGGCCGCCGGCCAGGTGCCGCTCGCCCTCGCCCGGCCCTTCGGTGATCGGCGTGGCATCGAGCAGCAGGGCCTGGCCCATGAAGGTCACTTCGCGCAGCGGCAGGCGGAAGCCCTGCTCGACCAGCGCATCCTCCAGGGTTTCATCGTCGAACAGGCTGGCCAGCCGCTCGCCGGCCGGGTCGCGTCCGCAGCGCTCGCTGAAGGCCGGGTTGGCCAGCAGCACCAGGCCCTTGCCGTCCACCGCCAGCACCGGATCGGCCATCGCCGCCAGCAACGCATCGAGCTGCAAGCGGCGGCGCTGGCCGGGAAGGATGTCGACCACGGTCATCGCCTGCACGCCACGGATGCCCAGCAGCGCTGCGCGCAGTTCCTCCAGCACTTCGGGACTGAGGGTCGGCGCGTCGATGTAGACGTTCGGCGGCACCATTTCCACCGCATCCAGGTTCAGGTTGCGCCCACCCAGCAGCGCCAGCACCTCCTGGGTGATGCCGACACGGTCGATGAAGGAGACGTGGATGCGCATGCGGGAACCTGGACTGCGGCGACGCTCGCCATAAAGCCGTCGATTGTACGGCCTGGCGCCGCCCAGCCCAAGGGGCCGGCGTCAGGGTACGGGGCGCAGCGCCTCGCTGCGGGTGCGGTGGCTCCAGTCGCCCTCGTCGTCCATCACGGTTTCGGTCACCAGCACTCGGCCCGGCTGCTGCGGGTCGGCCTTGTACAGCACCAGTTCGGCCTCGGCATCGTCCCAGGTGGTGGAGATGTCCGGCAGCACCCGCACCCACTGGCCGTCGCGGATTTCCAGCAGCGACGACTTGGTCCAGGTGCTGGTCCACCAGGTACGCAGCAGTTGCAGGCGCTCGCGGCCGCTGTCGTCGAGGCCGCCGAGGACGCTGAGCACCGCGCCGGTGCAACTGCCCAGCGGCTTGGGCGGGACGCGCGCGTCGGCGCTCCAGAGGTCGCAGCGGCAATCCTCGTATTCGTCGCACAAGGCGGCGCTGTTCGGCGCGTGGGCCACTACCCAGGCGAAGTCCGCCTCGGTACCGGCGAAGCGGCCGCGAGCCAGCGGGGTGTACCGCGGGTCGACGGCGTAGCGGGTGATCTCGTCGCTCTCGCCGACGAAGCGCCAGGTATCGCCAGGCCCGGCGCGCTCGGCCAGGAGCAGCCCCGGATAGTTGCGCAGGCGTCCGTCGAGGCGTACCTGCTTGACGAAGCGCACCTCGTAGCGGCCTTCCTGGTCGCCCGGCACGATCTGCGGCGCAGCGACGATGCGCTGCTCGAAGTCGGGATGGCGGGCGAAGAAGGCCTGCTTGGCGGAGAGGGTGCGCTCGCGCGTTTGCGCGCGGCCATAGTAGTCCAGGCGCGGCGCATAGACCCCTTCCAGGGCCTTGCCGCTGCGTTGCCCGTGGGCGGCCTGCCAGCGCTGGAACAGGCCGAGGATTTCGCTTTCTGCGGCAGCCTGGACCAGCGCTGGGTACAGGCAGAAGAGCGCGGCGCAGAATACCGGGCGCAAGAGTCGGCGCATCGAGAACATCCTTGTCGTTCGATTGAGGCGAACGCCGATTGTCCCCTATCCGCCGACGCTGGCAAATGGCCCTGGACGATTTTTTCCGATTCCGCAACGCGGTGGGCATTGCGGGCACGCTCCGGACAGCCTTCCCCCACCTCCAGGCCGCGGCACGGCGGATAACCGCAAGCGGCTATCCGCCCCACGCCAGCCAGCCGGCTCAATGCGCCGGCAACAAGGCCTGCAACCCTTCGGCAAGCTCCAGGCTCCACGCCGCGTAGTCGTGACCGCCGGGGAACTCACGGTAGTGCAGCGGGTAGCCCTTGCCTTGCAGCGCCGCGCGCAGGCTGCGGTTGCTGCCGAGAATGCCGTCCGCCTCGGGCTCCTCGAGCAGGCCGGAACTGAGGAAGAACGCCAGCGGCAAACGCTCGCCAGCGGCGAACTGCCGTACCAGCCACTGCGGCTGCTGCTCGTCCGGCCCCCACCAGAACGAGCCGGACAGGCTCAGCACCTTGCCGAAGCGTTCCGGATAACGGTAGGCGATGCAGCCCGAGGCCAGCCCGCCGTAGCTGGAACCGGAAAGCACGCGATCGGCAGGCTCCTCGCTCAATGCATAGCGCTGCTGCAACCAGGGCAGCAGCTCGTGGGCGAGCATGTCGGCGAAGGCCTCGTTGCAGGGCAGCTCGCGGCCCCGGCTGCTGGCGTCGACATTGCCGACAATCACTGCCAGGGTCGGGCGGATGCGCCCGGCGGCGATCAGGTTGTCGAGGATGGTCGGGGTCGGTACGTCGCGCGCGTAGTGGTCCTCGTCGAACAGCACCAGCAGCGGATAGCGCTGGCCCTCTGGGTCGTAGCCCGGCGGTGTGTAGAGCGTCAGCTGGCGCTGGTTGGCCAGGGCCTGGCTGGTATAGCCGAGGCGCTCCACCTTGCCGCGCGGCACGTCCTTGCGCGGCTGGTCCCAGGTCTCGGCAGGGGCGCCGCCGAGCTGCACCAGCGAGGCCTGCTCGGCCCGCGGCAGCGCGCGGCTGTTGAGCCACGGCGTACGGCTCAGCGGGTCCGGCCGCGCCGCCGCCTGCAACGCCAGGCGCAAGGTGCCGCGATCGGCCTGTTGCAGGTCCGGCAGGTCGGCGCTGAGCTGGTAGGAAACCCGCGCGTCGCGGCGCAGCGGCAGACTCAGGTAGCGCACGTCGCTGCCGGCCAGGGCCTCGAAGCGGCGGGTGTTGACCTCCGGGGTCGGCCACAGCAGGCGCACGTCGCCGGGACGCTGCTGGCGCCAGAGGAAGGTGACCAGCACACGTTCGGCATCCAGCGGCTCCACCAGCGGCGTGCCCTGCTTCGCTACCTGCTTCCAGAACGCCTTCAGCGCGCCGGGGCGCTTTTCCGCAAGCTCCGCCTGCAGGCGTTGCAGGGTCGGGCTCTGCGGCGCCGGCGAATCAAGCGCCGGGGTCTGCGGGGTGAGGCGCTGGGTGGGGATCAGGGTCAGTGCGGTGTCTTCGTCGGCGCTGAAGGTCAGGCGCAGGCCCTGGCGCTCGCCGGCCTGCAGGCCGAGCGACTGGCGTCCGGCCAGCTCCGTCGCGCGCAACGCCTTGCCGTCGGGCGTGGTGGCGCGCAGGCGGACGCGGCCGCGTTCGACCTCCAGGTCGAGCAACTGCAACTCGCCGGGGGCAAGGTCGAGGTAGCGCTGGCGGCTCTCGCCGGCAGCGATCTCGATGCGGCCATCGGCCAGCGGCACGGGCTGGGCGGCCTGAGCCGGGGTCAGCAGGTTGAGGAAAAGCAACAACGAGGTGGAAACGGCAGACATGGAATCTCCCTTCGAATAGGCGCCGCCATCCGGGCGGCTCACCGGAAGAGACGTACGATCACAGCGGAAATTTGCCGCTGTGATCCAGGCTAGAGCGGTTGCGCCGCGACTGGAGTAGAATCCGCCGCCTCGAAAACCGTCCGAAGGAAAATTCCGATGACCTCCCGTCTGCTGCCCGCCCTGTTGCTCTCGTCCGCATTCGCCGTCCTGGCCGGCTGCTCCACCCCGACCATCGTCACCCTCAACGATGGCCGCGAGATCCAGGCGGTGGATACCCCGCGCTATGATCGTAGTTCCGGCTTCTACGAACTGGAGCAACTGGACGGCAAGCGCACCCGCGTCAACAAGGACCAGGTGCGCAGCATCAAGGACATGTAATCCCCCGGACCCGCCATCCGCGCGGTGGCGCACTCCAGGGAAGGAGTCGAACCATGCGATCCGACCTGCACGAGGCCAACCGGCTGTCGTGGAACGCCGCCACCCGGGCGCACAACAGCCACAAGGCCGACCAGGCCACCTTCTTCCGCAACGGCGGTTCCACGCTCTATCCCGAGGAACTGCAACTGCTCGGCCATCTCGACGGCCTGCGCCTGCTGCATCTGCAATGCAACGCCGGACAGGACAGCCTGAGCCTGGCGCGCCTTGGCGCCCGCGTCACCGGGGTCGACATCGCCGACAGCGCCATCGACTTCGCCCGCCAGCTGTCCCGCGACAGCGGCATCGCCGCCGACTTCCAGCGCGACGACATCCTCCGCTGGCTGCCCGTCGCCGCCACCCGCGGCGAACGCTTCGAACGGGTCTTCGCCTCCTACGGCACGCTGGTCTGGCTCTCCGACCTCAAGCGCTGGGCCGACGGCATCGCCCAGGTACTGGTTCCCGGCGGGCGCTTCGTCCTGGTGGAGTTCCACCCTTTCGCCCTGTACTTCGACCCACACTGGCAACCGGCCTACGACTACTTCAGCCGCGAGCCGATCGCCGAGAGCGGCGTCAGCGACTACGTCGCCGAGTCCGGCGCCAGCCTGGCGCCCTCCGGCTACCGCGCCGGCGTCGAGAACTTCAGCAACCCTCATCCCAGCTACGAGTTCCAGTGGGGCCTGGCCGATGTGATCGGCGCCCTGCTCGGCGCCGGCCTGCAACTCGAACGGCTGGAGGAATACCCCTACGCCAACGGCTGGGCCGGCTTCGACGGCATGCGCGACGGCGGCGGCGGACGCATGCTGCCGCCCGCCGATCGTCCGCGCCTGCCGCTGATGTACGGCCTCAGCGCAAGGAAACCACGATGACCGAAGAACGCCTGCTGCGCCGCGACGAAATCCCCCTGGTCTGGGAGATCGACCGCAGCGAAGTGATCGAACACCTGTATTCCGTCGAGGCCGGCCAACTGGTGCTGCGCCCCGAGTTCTACGACATGCGCGGCTGGCCGGAGGGCGAGGCCGAGCATTACACGCCGATCCTGCTCGACTGTTTCGACCGCGGCGGCTGGTTCCTCGGCCTGTTCGACCAGGGCCGCCTGATCGGCGCGGTAGTCCTCGACCCACACCGCCTCGGCCCCGAGCGCGACTGGCTGCAACTGAAGTTCCTCCACCTCAGCCACGCCTACCGCCGCCGCGGCCTCGGCGCCCACCTCTTCCACCTCGCCGCCACCCAGGCCCGCCACCTCGGCGCCAGCGCGCTCTACGTTTCGGCTACGCCGTCGCAGAACACGGTGGATTTTTATACGAGACTCGGATGCCGGCTGTGCATGGAACCGGATGAGGAGTTGTATCGGTTGGAGCCGGAGGATGTTCATCTGGTGTTCAATCTATAGTCTGATGCTGAGTCTCGTTGATAATCAGCAGTGCAAATAGACTTCAAGGAATGGAAATGTACAAAGCTCTCGCTTTTCTCCTGTTAAATACATTCATCGCCGTAGTGCATGCGGAGGAAGGCTGGGAGCTTTCAGTTTCAGGACCAGCCCCTGGACAACCTGAACACGTGCCATATCCAGATAGGCGACAACCCTCGCTCGAAGCCGCTTGCGCGGCCAGCGACAGGTACTATATAGATAGCAATCTGAAGGGTGGTCACGTAGTTCTAGGGTACATCAGCAGAAAAACACTTATAGATGCCCGATACAATTCATTTTTTTGCAGCATCAGCATATTCAGAAAGTCTCCGCTAGCAGCTACATCCGGCACTGCTACCTACGGAAATCCTAACTGGTGAGAGCGAAAAAAGGGGACATATTTATTTTTCCTACTCTAATTTTGACTAGTGTTTATATCTCTCATTCCCACTGTATACCACTGCCGATCTTACTCACACTGAACCACGTGAAGCGGATAGTTCAGTAAAACCACTCGCCTCTGCCTAGGCCTCGCGGAGCCTCCTTACGGCGTCTGCACTGGAGCCTCCCTGCTCAGAGAATTAGAGTAGGGAAAATAAATCCGTCCCCTTTATGCTTGCGAAGCCTCCTTACGGCGCCTGCACTGGACCCTCCCTGCTCAGAGAATTAGAGTAGGGAAAATAAATCTGTCCCCTTTATGCCCATCTGGGCTGCTCCTTGGGCTCGGTGTGTGTTCGCAACTATCACCGTAGACCAAGAGCAGCCTTTCTTTTCTGAATCAGTCGCTTAGCGCTTAAGTAAGTGCCATTCAAATCTGACCCCTTTATTCGCTTTGGGGAACTGCAGTTGCTTTTGGCCCTTTTGCAGCCATTCAATCGATCATACTTCTCTTAAAAGACAACCCATCAGAATCCCTAATAGCGTAAATACTTTCATATTGAAACGATAAGACAAAGCCAAATTCAATATTCAATGATAACTCCTGAAGAAATAACTTTATATCAACCCAACTTTCAGAAAGATTACTTCCTCGACAATGAAACGCCCCTCTCAAACCAACTTTCCAGCTCATGGAGCATCCTTCAGCCACGACCCCCTCAGGCTGCTCCAAACTACGAACCGAAAACTGACAACCTGAACTCTCGAAATTTGCGTCCAATCTAGTATCGCCCAGACTGCTGCTCTCCCCCAAAGACGACAAAGTGCTAGCTATACTCTCCAGAGTCGCTCCAACTTGAATTTCAAGCGCCATTGTTATGCTCATCGCCCAACCTCAATAACCTTAAACTGACCGTCTTTCAGAAGATACAAATTCTTCAAACCATCGACTGGCTTAACGCTCAGTGCATTTTCTATCTGCTTGAAGGTCAATGGGGAATCAGCCAAATTCACTACAATATTCTGAGCCTGCTTCTCGACTTTTTCAGTCACAGTCATTAGCACTGAAACCGGACTATTGGCTCTGGAAGAGAATACATCTGCAAACTCTCCATTTATCTTAAGGTCGGGGTTAGCTGAATTTTTCTTTATATTTGGTAACTGCTCAACGTCATACCCAGCCCGATCGGAAAAGGGGACAGATTTATTTTCCCTATTCTAGTTCTGGCTAGTGCTTACTCCTCATCCCCACTATATAATACCACTGCCGATCTTACCCATACTGAACCACGTGAAGCGGATAGTTCAGTAAAACCTCTCGCATCTGCCTAGGCATAGCGGAGTCTCCTTACGGTGTCTGCACTGGAGCCTCCCTGCTCAGAGAATTAGAGCAGGGAAAATAAATCTACCCCTTTATTCGCCCCTTTACTAGAGTGAAATAAGAACCCCCGGCTAGACCGGGAATCTCTTTGAGTAACGCTCCTCCAATTTTCTAGCCGAACTTAGAACACTATCCCTCTCCTCGGGGAAGAAATCAGAATAAACATCGGCTGCAATCTTCATCAAAAAAACATAGTCGAGCAGTGGAATACTTGAGGTCTCCACTTCCCCCAAAAAGAAACTGACCTCATTAAACTCTTCAGGATCATCCCAGTCCTGATCAAGAGAGTAGAAGTGTCCCTCACCCACAGAGAAGCCAACCCCCTTCGAAGCCTCATTTATAAACGCAGGGAAGTTAGTCCTCTTCCTCGTTATAGATGCCTCTATTATCTCGTATAGGTCTTCATAGTCCAGACCAGTGGAAGCGAATGATTCCTTGAGCTTTTCAAGCCAAGACAAACAAGCCATCATTTTATCCTCGGAGGCATAGCGATGAAGGAATTTGTTATTTCGCCAGTCTTGCTGTTACGTGTCACCTGGAAGTAATAGCCATCAACCTTGATACTAGTTTCCCTCAAGGCCGGATTGGCTTTGAATACAGATTCCGCCTGGACTGCCGCGCGACTAGACATATCAGCCACTTTACTATGTGGCAGAATTTTGGGGTCGTAAGTCGTTTTCGTGGATACAGACTTATACCCACCAATAAATTCGCCCTTAGTGTTAGTTCTAGGCAACTGATAGCTGTACTCAACAATCCCAGGGAAACGAGCATCTGTGATTTTATTGGAAACCTTCGCACCGGTTATTTCAACCGACTCTAAGGAAAAAGGGGACAGATTTATTTTTACTACTATAATTTCAGCAACCGCCCACGCCAAACCACTCAAAGCGAATAACTCGCTAAACCAATCGTCCTTACCTAGGGCATCGCGGAGCCTCCTTACGGTGTCTGCACTGGAGCCTCTCTGCTCAGAGAATTAGAGTAGGGAAAATAAATCTGTCCCCTTTATGGTCTTTCGCTCTCTTCGAGCAACAATAATGTCAGATCAAGTCATAGCTATCACATTTTATGGTCTTGGCTGGAGTTTTTATTAAGAAAAAATCTTAATTGAGAAGCTCCTTACTGACGTCACCTGTTAGGAAGAATTCTTCAAATATATTTTTCAGTATAGAAAATTCATCGCATATCAAGACGCCATCCCAAACATCCCCCAACACTTCGAAGGGTATGCCTTGCAGCTTTAAATTTCTATAAGATCGAACAATATAGTCCACCCCATCGTCTTCCCCCAAAGAGACGACATACTTTCCGCCTTCAGACTGTACTTGTAGCGACTGCGGCCCCACAGCCGTCTTGGAAGCAAGTTCAAGAGTGACCGAACCTTTACCTTCTCTGATTAGCTCTAGACAAGAGAGGACATCATCCCAAGAGGGAAATCTATTCCTTCCCCCCTTAGCTTGAGCACCCACGCCAAAAACCCAAGACAGCGAGAAAGCAGCCATCATTCAAGCTCCCTCAAAGACCGCATACCAGGCTTCCAATATAGAGTTTTTCCTGTAGTCACTTCGTTTATCTGTAGAGAGTTCAAACCAGCCTTTTCTGCCGCTGCCGCGATATCACCACGGCAATAGCTGCAAACAGCTTTACCTTCAACCTTCAAGGCCATATCTGCACCAGTGGTTTTCCCTGCATTATATGCTTGCTGAATAACTCCAATTTCGGCATGAGCATCCGCCATATTTCCATTCGGGTGAGGTTTTCCATTAGCCGCAATCTTTGCATCCACTCGGTCCGCAATCAAAGTCGGCTGATTGGGATTCGCTTGAGCGGCAGGCCTGGCAGTTTGGTTAACGTCGGTAAATACAGAGTTACCAATACGCCCTTCGGCAGTTACAGTGGGAGTAGTTCCTTTTGCACCCCCACCCAGCCGACCCAAGTCCCCCACTGCCCCGAGCTGCGAACTCATACTACCGGAAACAGGTGACTCCGCAATCGCGTTGACCAGGTTCTTGGCTGCTGTTGGCAGC
>RWIP01006430.1_pt1 | contig 12334 bp, 8 predicted proteins | sample 2345011 | NCBI WGS metagenome assembly RWIP01 (sample SAMN10511131, study PRJNA507866) | freshwater metagenome | isolation source: river water inoculated in media containing various beta lactam antibiotic in... | place: India: River Ganga, Varanasi | collected 2018-02-15
GGCCGAACGCCTGCGCAGCGCGCCGGAAGAGGGCCGTGGGCCAGCCCTGGCCGCGGCGCGCGGCGTCGCCCCGGCGCCGGCCGGCATGTCGCGCGCACCGCTCGCCGAGGGCGCGGTGGCGCTCGACCCGCTGGTGCGCCTGGTGCCCGGCGAGGGCGTGCCGCGGGTGCTGGTCCACGAAGGCCTCGGCACGCTACTGCCGTACCGCCCGCTGCTTCGCGCCCTGGGTGAGGGGCGGCCGTTGCTGGGGCTGGCCGTGCATGACAGCGACGCCTACCTGGCGATCCCCGCCGAGCATCTCAACGCCTGCCTCGGCCGCCGCTACGCCGAGGCGCTCCATCGCGCCGGGCTACGCGAGGTCGACCTGCTCGGCTACTGCTCCGGCGGGCTGGTCGCCCTGGAGACCGCCAAGTCCCTGGTCCAGCGCGGGGTGCGCGTGCGCCAACTGGATATCGTCTCCAGCTACCGGATTCCCTACCGGGTGGACGACGAGCGCCTGCTGTTGTTCAGCTTCGCCGCGACCCTCGGCCTGGATACCGCGGCGCTCGGCTTCCCCGCGCCGGAACGTCTCGGCCAGGCGGTGCAGGCGGCGCTCGCGCAGACACCGGAGCGCCTGGTCGCCGAGGCGCTGGCGGGGCTGCCGGGCCTGGCCGATCTCGTCGCCCTGCGCGGCCGCGTGCTACAGGCGGCCAGCGGTAGCGCCGACGCCGCCAGCGTCGAACGCGACACCCTCTACCGACTGTTCTGTCACTCGGTGCGTGCCAGCCAGGCCGCGGCGCCGGAGCCCTACGTCGGCGCGCTGCGGCTGTTCGTGCCGGACGCCGGCAACCCATTGGTGCCGCGCTACGCCGAGGCCCTGGAGACCCAATGGCGGGCCGCCGCGCTCGGCGCGTGCGGCATCCACGAGGTGCCCGGCGGGCACTTCGACTGCCTGGGCGAAGCCCTGGCGCAATCCTTGTCGAAACCCATGCCAGAGGAGGCGAGCCGATGAGCGACGTCCGTTCCGTGGTGGTCGCCGGTTCCCGGTTCGGCCAGTTCTATGCCGCCGGCGTCGCCGCCGATCCGCGCTTCGTCCTGCGCGGCATCCTTGGCCAGGGCAGCCGGCGTTCGCGGGCGTTGGCCGAGCGCCTCGGGGTGGAGACCTGGTGCGAGGTCGAGGCGTTGCCCGACGATGTCCGCCTGGCCTGCGTCGCGGTCGGCGGCGCGGCACGCGGCGAGCAGGGCCCGGCGCTGGCCGAGGCGCTGATGGCGCGTGGCATCGACGTGCTGATCGAGCATCCGTTGCTGCCGCGCGAATGGCAGGACCTGCTGCGCAGCGCCGAGCGCCTGGGCCGGCGCTGCCTGCTCAACACCTTCTATCCGCAGTTGCCGGCGGTGGCGCGTTTCATCGAGCTGGGCCGCCAGTTGCATCGCCGGCGCGGCATCCGCCACCTGGACGCGGCCTGCGGGGTGCAGGTCGGTTTCGCCACCCTGGACATCCTCGCCGCGTTGCTGGAGGGCGTCGGCCCCTGGTCGCTGGAGTCGCCCTCGAACGACCTGTCGGCGATGCGCGGGCTGTCCCTGGTGCTGGCGGAAGTGCCGTTGAGCCTGCACGTGCTCAACGAACTGGCGGCCGCCGACGACGGGCGCATGACCTTGTTGCAGCGCGTCAGCCTGACCACCGATCGCGGCACGCTGAGCCTGCTCAGCCCCCATGGCCCGTTGTTGTGGACGCCTGCGGTGGCGGTACCGGCAGAGGATGACGACGGCCTGTTCGCGCTGTTCGACGAGATAGCCGGCGAACCGCTGCCCAGCGCCCAGCTCTGGTATGCCGAACCGTGCAGCTGGGCCCAGGTGCACCAGCGCCTGTGGCCGGCGGCGGCGGCCGAGGCGCTGGCGCTGCTCGCCAACGGCGACGAGGTGCGCCGGCGCAACCAGCGCAGCCTGGAGGTCGCCGCCCTGTGGCAGCGGATCGGCGAGCGCCTTGGCTTCCCCGAGGCGCCGCCGGCGTCGCTGGCGCCGGCGAGCCTGGAACAGGTGCTGGAGCAAGCCTCGTGACCCCGGTGCTGTGGCGCCTGCTGCGCACCTATCGCTGGCGGCTGGCGGCGGCCATGGGGTTGCAGGCCCTGGCCGGGCTCTGCTCGCTGTTGCCCTGGATGCTTCTCGCCTGGCTCGCCGAGCCGCTGGCGCGCGGCCAGGCGCAGCCGGCCCTGCTGGCCCTGGTGCTGCTGGCGGTGCTGGCCTGGCTGGGCTGCCAGGCGCTGGCCGCGCACCTGGCCCACCGGGTCGACGCGGACCTCTGCAACGACCTGCGCCTGCGCCTGCTGGCGCACCTGCAACGGCTGCCGCTGGACTGGTTCGGTCGCCAGGGCCCGGACGGCGTGGCGCGCCTCGTGGAGCAGGACGTGCGGGCCCTGCACCAACTGATCGCGCACGCTCCCAACGATCTCAGCAACCTGTTGGTGGTGCCGCTCGTCGCGTTGCTCTGGCTGGCCTGGCTGCACCCCTGGCTGCTGCTGTTCTGCCTGCTGCCGCTGGTGCTGGCCGCCGCCGGCTTCCTGCTGCTGCGCTCGGCGCGCTACCGCGACCTGGTGCTGCGGCGCAATGCCGCGCTGGAAAGGCTCTCGGCGGACTATGGCGAATTCGCCCACAACCTGCTGCTGGCCCGACAGTACCCCGGCGCCGGCATACAACAGGGCGCCGAGGCGTCGGCGGCGGCCTTCGGCGAAGCGTTCGGCGCCTGGGTGAAGCGGGTCGGCCACCTCGCCGCGCTGGTCTACGTGCAGTTGTCGACGCCCTGGCTGCTGGCCTGGGTCCTGCTCGGCGCGCTGGCCCTGGATGCCCTCGGCGTGCCGCTGGCGCTCGGCCAGGCCTGCGCCTTCCTGCTCCTGTTGCGGGCCCTGGCCGCCCCGGTACAGGCGCTCGGCCACGGCGGCGACGCGCTGCTGGGCGCGCGCGCCGCCGCCGAGCGCCTGCAGCAGGTGTTCGACCATGCGCCGCTGGCCGAGGGCCGCTCGACCCGCGAGCCGGTCGATGGCGCGGTGGCGCTGCACGGCCTGGGCCATGCCTATGAAGGCGTGGAGGTCCTGGCCGATATCGATCTGGAGCTGGAGGATGGCAGCCTGGTGGCCCTGGTCGGTCCCTCGGGCTCCGGCAAGAGCACCCTGCTGCACCTGCTGGCGCGCTACATGGACGCGCAGCGCGGCGAACTGGAGATTGGCGGCCTGGCACTGAAGGACATGCCCGATGCCGTGCGCCACCGGCATATCGCGCTGGTCGGCCAGCAGGCGGCGGCGCTGGAGATATCCCTGGCCGACAACATCGCCCTGTTCCGCCCCGATGCCGATCTCCAGGAGATTCGCCAGGCGGCCCGTGACGCCTGCCTCGACGAGCGCATCATGGCCCTGCCGCGTGGCTACGACAGCGTGCCGGGACGCGACCTGCAACTGTCCGGCGGCGAACTGCAACGACTGGCCCTGGCCCGTGCGCTGCTATCGCCGGCGCGCCTGTTGCTGCTCGACGAGCCAACCTCGGCGCTGGATCCGCAGACCGCCCGGCAGGTCCTGCGCAACCTGCGCGAACGCGGCGGTGGCCGGACCCGGGTGATCGTCGCCCATCGTCTGGCCGAAGTCAGCGATGCCGACCTGATCCTGGTGCTGGTCGCTGGCCGTCTGGTCGAACGCGGCGAGCACGCGGCGCTGTTGGCGGCGGACGGCGCCTATGCGCGCTTGTGGCGTGAACAGAACGGCGCGGAGGTGGCGGCATGACCCTGTTCGAACGAATGCGTGCGCTGCCCGAAGACTGCCGTGCCGCGTTGCGCCGGGCGAGCGCCTGGGCGGTCCTGGCGGCGCTGCTGGACGCCGCTTGCGGCGTATTGCTGGTGCCGTTGGTCGAGGCCTGGTTCGCCGAAGGCGCGTTGCCCTGGCGCTGGGTCGCCGCGTTGCTCGGCTTGAGCCTGGCGCAGGCGCTGTTGCAGTACCTGGCCCTGCGTCGCGGTTTCGCCGCCGGCGGCTCGCTGGCGGCTGGACTGGTGCGCAGCCTGGTGGCGCGCTTGCCGCGCCTGGCGCCGCCGGCGCTGCGCCGGGTCGCGCCGGCCGAAGGCCTGCTGCGCGGTCCGGTGATGCAGGCGATGGGCATTCCGGCGCACCTGCTGGGGCCGCTGATCGCCGCATTGGTGACGCCGCTCGGGGTGATCCTCGGGCTGTTCCTGATCGACCCGTCCATCGCCCTCGGCCTGCTCGTTGCCGGTGCCGTCCTCGCCGCGCTGTTGCGCTGGAGCGGGCGGCGCAATCTGGCGGCGGAGGATGCCCGGCTGGCCGCCGAGCGCGACGCCGCACGGCAGTTGCAGGCGTTCGCCGAACGCCAGCCGCTGCTGCGCGCGGCGCAGCGCGAAAGCGTCGCCCGCCAGGGGCTGGAAGAGGCCTTGCGCAGTCTCCACCGCAGCACCCTGGAACTGTTGCGGCGCAGCCTGCCCAGCGGCCTCGGCTTCGCCCTGGCGGTGCAGGCGGCGTTCGCCTTCGCCCTGCTCGGCGGCGCCTGGGCGGTGGAGCGGCAATGGCTGGACGGCGCGCGGCTGGTGGCCGTGCTGGTGCTGCTGGTGCGCTTCATCGAGCCGCTGGCCCAGCTCACCCATCTCGACCAGGCGTTGCGCGGCGCCTGGCAGGCGCTGGACACCCTGCTGCGGGTTTTCGCCCTGGCTCCGCTGCACAGCCCCGAGCCGGGCGAGCGGCCGCACGACGCCAGCCTGGCGGCCGAGGCCGTGGAATTGCGCCTGGAAGATGGCCGCGCCTTGCTCGAGGACATTTCCCTGAGGCTGGAGCCGGGTTCGCTGAACGTCCTCGTCGGACCCTCCGGGGCCGGCAAGAGCAGCCTGCTGGCGCTGCTCGGGCGGCTCTACGACGCCGACGCCGGGCGTGTCCTGCTGGGTGGCGTGGATATCCGCCGGTTGAGCGAAACGACCCTCGCCGCCAGTCGCAACCTGGTGTTCCAGGACAACGGCCTGTTCCGCGGCAGCGTTGCCTGGAACCTGCGCATGGCGCGAGCGGACGCCGATCTCGAAGCGCTGCGCGAGGCGGCGCGGGCGGTTGGCCTGCTGGAAGAGATCGAGGCCTGGCCGCAGGGCTGGGACAGCGACGTCGGCCCCGGCGGCGCACTGCTTTCCGGCGGCCAGCGGCAACGCCTGTGCCTGGCTCGCGGGCTGCTCTCGGCAGCGCCGTTGCTGCTGCTCGACGAGCCCACCGCCAGCCTCGATGCAGCCAGCGAGGCGCAGGTGCTGCGCAGCCTGCTCGGGTTGCGCGGCCGGCGCACCCTGCTGGTAGTGACCCAGCGCCCGGCGCTGGCGCGTCAGGCCGACCAGGTACTGCTGCTGGAGAAGGGGCGGCTGCGCCTGAGTGGACGTCACGCCGATCTGCTCGTCCGGGACGACTGGTATGCCGGCTTCGTCGGGCTGGCGGGCGAGGAAAGTTCCGCGACGGCCGTGGATCGATAGAGAAAGACCGGCAATCGAAAAAGCCCCGGAGATGATTTCTTCATAATGATAAGCATTATCAAATCGTATATCCCCCGAGGCTGTTCGAACGATGAAAACGGAGACGAAGGTGATCAAGGGACGCCAGGGCATCGCCCGCAATCGGCACACCCCGTTGTGCCTGGGCCTGCTGCTGGCGCTGAGTCCGCTGGCCGCGGCCGTGGCCGACGCGCGCAAGGACGGCGAGACGGAACTGCCGGACATGGTGATCAGCGGAGAAAGCACGTCCGCCACCCAGCCGCCGGGGGTGACTACCCTGGGCAAGGTGCCGCTCAAGCCGCGCGAGCTGCCGCAGTCCGCCAGTGTCATCGACCATGAGCGCCTCGAACAGCAGAACCTGTTCAGCCTCGACGAAGCCATGCAGCAGGCCACCGGGGTCACCGTGCAGCCGTTCCAGCTGCTGACCACCGCCTACTACGTGCGCGGCTTCAAGGTCGACTCCTTCGAGCTGGACGGGGTGCCGGCACTGCTCGGCAATACCGCCAGTTCGCCGCAGGACATGGCGATCTACGAGCGGGTCGAGATCCTCCGCGGCTCCAACGGACTGCTGCATGGCACCGGCAACCCGGCGGCCACCGTCAACCTGGTGCGCAAGCGGCCGCAGCGCGAGTTCGCCGCCAGCACCACCCTCAGCGCCGGGCGCTGGGACCGCTACCGCGCCGAGGTCGACGTCGGCGGCCCGCTGAGCGCCAGCGGCAACGTGCGCGGCCGAGCGGTGGCCGCCTACGAGGACCGCGACTACTTCTACGACGTGGCCGACCAGGGCACCCGCCTGCTCTACGGGGTGACCGAGTTCGACCTGAGCCCCGACACCCTGCTCACCGTCGGTGCGCAATACCAGCACATCGACTCGATCACCAACATGGCCGGGGTACCGATGGCCAAGGATGGGTCCAATCTCGGACTGTCCCGCGACACCTACCTCGATGTCGACTGGGACCGCTTCAAGTGGGACACCTACCGCGCCTTCGGCTCCCTCGAACAGCAACTGGGCGGCGGCTGGAAAGGCAAGGTCAGCGCCGAATACCAGGAAGCCGATTCGCGCCTGCGTTACGCCGGCTCCTTCGGCGCCATCGACCCGCAGACCGGCGACGGTGGCCAGCTGATGGGCGCCGCCTACAAGTTCAAGAGCATCCAGCGCAGCCTCGACGCCAACCTCAATGGGCCGTTGCGACTGTTCGGCCTGACCCACGAACTGCTCGGTGGGGTCACCTACGCCCAGGGCGAGACCCGCCAGGACACCGCACGCTTCCTCAACCTGCCGAACACCCCGGTCAATGTCTACCGCTGGGACCCGCACGGCGTGCCGCGCCCGCAGATCGGCCAGTACACTTCGCCGGGCACCACCACCACCACCCAGAAAGGCCTCTATGCCCTGGGCCGGATCAAGCTCGCCGAGCCGCTGACCCTGGTGGTCGGCGGCCGCGAAAGCTGGTGGGACCAGGACACCCCGGCCACCCGCTTCAAGCCCGGTCGCCAGTTCACTCCCTACGGCGGGCTGATCTGGGACTTCGCCAGGGACTGGTCGTGGTATGTCAGCTACGCCGAGGTCTACCAGCCGCAGGCGGATCGCCAGACCTGGAACAGCGAGCCGTTGAGCCCGGTGGAAGGCAAGACCTACGAAACCGGGATCAAGGGCGAACTGGCCGACGGCCGCCTGAACCTGTCGCTGGCGGCGTTCCGCATCGACCTGGAGAACAATCCGCAGGAAGACCCGGACCATCCGGGGCCGCCCAACAATCCGTTCTACATCAGCGGCGGCAAGGTGCGCAGCCAGGGCTTCGAGCTGGAAGGCACCGGCTACCTGACGCCCTACTGGAGTCTCTCGGCCGGCTACACCTACACCAGCACCGAGTACCTCAAGGACAGCCAGAACGACTCGGGGACGCGCTACTCCACCTTCACCCCGAGGCACCTGCTGCGCCTGTGGAGCAACTACGACCTGCCCTGGCAGGATCGGCGCTGGAGCGTCGGCGGCGGACTCCAGGCGCAGAGCGACTACAGCGTCGACTACCGCGGCGTGAGCATGCGCCAGGGCGGCTACGCACTGGTCAACATGCGCCTGGGCTACAAGATCGACGAGCACTGGACGGCGGCGGTCAACGTCAACAACCTGTTCGACCGGACCTACTACCAGAGCCTGTCCAACCCCAACTGGAACAACCGCTACGGCGAACCGCGCAGCTTCAACGTCAGCCTGCGGGGCGCGTTCTGATGCCGCGCCAGTCGGGCTTCGGCTGGGCCTGGCGGGTTCCGCTGGCGCTCGCCGGCAGCCTGGCGGCGGCGACCGCCAGCGGCTATCTGTTGACTCGCGGGCTGCCCCTGGACGACCCGCTCGAGCGTCTCTACGCCGGGCTCTTCGGCGCGCTCGGGGTGGGCTTGTTGCTGCTTGTCGGCGGGTTGCTGGCGCGTGGTCCGGGCAACTTCGCCTGGCGCCTGGGCGGTAGCCTGCTGGTACTGGGCCTGGCGTTGTGGCTGCTGGCGGGGCGCGGTTGAAGTGGCGGCGCGTCCTCTCCTGCTCTCGCTGCACGGTGGCGCCGGCGCGCTGTTCGGCGTGTTGCTGTTCGTGGTGCTGTTCAGTGGCGCCTGGAGTCTTGGCCACGACGACCTGCGCGAGTGGCTGCGGGCCCCGGCGCAGGCGGGAGGAGAAGCCCTTGCGCTGGAGCGCCTGCTCGAACGGGCGGGCGAGGAAGGCGTCGACATCCGCGATGCGACCCTGCTGCTGCCCGCTCCCGGCCATGCCGCCTTCAGCGTCTGCGATGCGCGCCTGGACTGCCGGCTGGACCTCGACCCGGCCAGCGGCCGGGTGCTGCCACCGACGCCGGCGCTGGACCTCCTGCTGAACCTGCACAAGAGCCTGTTCGTCGGCTTCCCCGGGCGGGTGCTGGTCAGCCTGTTCGGCGTATCGCTGTTGCTGCTGTGCCTGGCCGGCGTGCTGCTGCACAGCCGCCGCTGGCGCGACCTGCGGCGTTGGCGGCGGGACCGCGGGCTGCGCCTGGCGCTGTTCGACCTGCATGGCCTGATCGGCATCTGGGGACTGCCCTGGCTGCTGTTGTTCGGTTTCACCGGCGCGCTCAGCGGGCTGGGCGCTCTCGGGACCCTGCTGCTGGCGCCGGTGGCCTACCCGCAGGAACCGAACCGGGTGTTCGTCGAGTTGATGGGACCGCCGCCGCCCGCCGCCGAGGGGCGGCCATTGGCGTCCCGCATCGATCTCGACCGCCTGCTTGCCGGCGATGCCGTGCGGGCGCCCGGCTTCGTCGCCCAGCGTTTGAGCCTCAGTCATGCCGGGGATGTCGCCGGCAGCGTGGAGATCGCCGGTATCCGGCGTGGCCTGCCGAGCACCGCGAACTTCGAGCGGCACCGCTATCGGCTGGCCGACGGCACCCTGCTCGGCGAGCGCAGCTCGGCGCAGCGCGGGTTCTGGCTGCGCGCCTTCATCGCCGTGCAGCCGTTGCATTTCGCCCAGTACCAGTGGCTCGGGCCGGGCTGGTCCGCCGCGTTGCGCGGCCTGCACCTGGCGATGGGCCTCGGCGCCTGCCTGCTCTGCGCCAGCGGCCTGTACCTGTGGCTGCAACGACGCGCCTCGGCGCCGGACGCCCGCGTACGGCTCTTGCAGCGCCTGAGCCAGGGTTTCTGTGCCGGCCTGGTGGCGGCGGCCGCGTTGCTCCTGCTGGGGCTGCAACTCGCGCCCTCGGAGCTACTCGCCGGACCCTGGCCGGGGCGGCTGTTCCTTGTCCTGTGGGCCGCCGCTGGCCTGGCGGCGTTGCTGCTGCCGGGCGACTGGCCGCTGGCGCGCGGGTTGCTCGGCGTCGCCGGGCTGGCCTGCCTGGCGGCCGCCGTCGCGCACCTGGCGCCCTGGCTCATGCGCGGCCGGCTGCCGGCCCTGGGCCCCGACCTCACCCTGATCCTCTGCGGCGCGCTGCTCATCCGGCACGCCTGGATGCAGGCGCGCGCCGCCGCGCCACCCGCCCACCCCCGTGTCACCGGAGACCACCATGCTTGAGCTGTATCGCCACCGCCGCCTGGTCATCACCCTGGCGTTGCTCTACCTGTCCCAGGGCATTCCCATCGGCCTGGCCATGGACGCCCTGCCCACCCTCCTGCGCCAGGATGGCGCGCCATTGCAGGCGCTGGCCTTCCTGCCCCTGGTGGGGCTGCCCTGGGTGGTCAAGTTCCTCTGGGCGCCCTGGGTCGACAACCATTGGTCGCGCCGTCTCGGCCGGCGGCGTAGCTGGATCCTGCCGATGCAATGCATCGTCCTCGCCTGCCTGCTCGGCCTGGCGACGCTCGGCCTCGGCGTGGCCAGTGCCGGTTGGGCGGTCGGCCTGCTGGCGCTGGCTTCGCTGGCCAGCGCGACCCAGGACATCGCCACCGACGGCATGGCGGCGGAGCACTTCAGCGGCGAGCTGCTGGCCAAGGTCAACGCGGTACAGATCGCCGGGGTGATGATCGGCTTCTTCGGCGGCGGTGCCGGCAGCCTGATCCTCGCCGGGCATTTCGGCCAGCGCGCGGCGTTCCTGGTCATGGCCTGCGTGCCGCTGGCAAGCCTGTGCTGCGTGCTCGCCCTGGGGCGCGGTGACCCCCACGAACTCCCCCCGGCACCGGCCGCCAAGGCCAGCCTGCTGCGCTTCCTGCGTCGGCCGCTGGCGCCTTCGCTGCTGGCGCTGGCACTGCTGTCGGCGATGACCGCGGTATCCGGCTTCGGCCTGTCCAAACTGTACCTCAGCGATGCCGGCTGGGCCTTGCAGGACATCGGCCGGCTGGGCATGAGCGGTGGCCTGGTCACGGTATTCCTCGGCTGCGGCGGCGGCGCCTGGCTGGTCAGGCGGATCGGGCTGTGGCGCGGTTTCGCCCTTGGCGTGGTGCTCGCCGGTTGTTCGGCGCTGCTCTGGTATCTGCAGGCCGGTCGCTGGTTGGCACTGAGCGAAGGATTGGCGTGGACCTGCGTGCTGATCGGCTCGCTGGCTACCGGCATCACCTCGGTGGCGATCCTCACCGCGGCGATGCGCTTCGCCGGCCAGGGCGGCCAGGCCGGCACCGATGTCACCGCGGTGCAGAGCACCCGAGACCTCGGCGAGATGCTGGCGTCTTCGTTCCTGGTCAGCCTCACCGCGCAGATCGGCTATGCCGGCGGCTTCCTCACCGGCAGCGCCCTGGCGGTGCTGGCCCTGTTGCTCGCCCTGCGCCTGCAGGCCGGCGAGGGGCGCGGGGAGTGGAAGGGGCGGGCGGAAGAGGCCTGAGGCGCTGCCGATAGGCGCGCAGCGCCCGGCACCCGCACGGATGCCTCCTCTCCCGCGGACGGGAGGGGCGGGAGAGGGCAGGCGCGGTGGCCTGCCCGGTGTTGCTAGCGTGGCCGTTCCACCTGGTTGCGGTAGCTGCCGGTGATCGCTTCCAGCGCCGCGCTCTTCTCGGTCTTCGGTCGCGAAGCGGCGGCCCATTCCTCTTTTTCCCGTTCTCGGTTGGCCAGGATGATCTTGTTGGCGGTCGGCCGCCGCGCTTCTTCGTATTCGCGCAGGGCTGCGGCCACGTCGGCGTTGCGCGCCAGCGCGGCGGCCAACTCGATGCCGTCGAGGATTGCTTGCGAAGCGCCGTTGGCGCCCATCGGATACATCAGGTGGGCGGCGTCGCCGAGCAGGGTGATGCGTCCCCGGCCCCAGTGCGGCAGCGGATCGCGGTCTACCATCGGGTACTGCAGGATCAACTGGTTGCGGGTCAGCAGGTCGCGGATGTCGAACCAGCCCAGGTCCCAGTCGGCGAAGAACGGCAGCACGTCCTCCAGGCGCCCGTCGCGGTTCCAGTCGGCCTCGTTGTCGAGCTGGCCGACGGCGGCGCTTGGCACCATGCACACCCAGTTCACCAGCGACTTGCCTTCGGCCGCGTGACGCGCCGAGATCGGATAGGCGACCAGGCGCGACCAGTGCTCGTCGTTGGCGACGATCATGGTCTTGCCGTCGAGGAAGCGGTCGAACTCGGTGACGCCGCGCCACATGGTGATCCCACCGTGGGACAGCGGCCCCTGGTCGGGATGCAGGTGCGCGCGGACCGCCGAATGGATGCCGTCGGCGCCGACCAGCACATCGGCACCGAGCGCCTGGGGCTTGCCGTGTCCGTCGCGGGCGCCGATCAGCACGCGGCCGTCGCGCTCCTCGATACGCTCCACGCCGAGACCGGTGCGTACCGCCTGTTGGCCGAGGCGCTCGCGCACCGCGGCGAGCAGGATCATCTGCAGTTCGCCGCGATGGATCGAGTACTGCGGATAGGCGTTGCCGGCTTCCACCCCGCGCGGCTCGGACCATACCGTGGCGCCGCTCTGGTCGATGTAGCGCAGCTCGTGGGTGGGGATGGCGGTGGCCGCCAGAGCCGGGCCGAGACCCAGTTCGGCGAGGGCCTCGACCGCCGCCGGCTGGATATTGATGCCGACGCCAAGGGGGCGTATCTCGCTGCTGCTTTCCAGCAGCGTGACCTTGCCGATGCCGGCCTGGTGCAGGGCCAGGGCGCAACTGAGGCCGCCGATGCCGGCGCCGGCGATGAGGATATCGATGGGTTCGCTCATGGGTGCTTCCTTTTCTCGAGTGTTCGAATCGATGGGGGTTCGGCTGGGATGGATGACCGTTTACCGCGATAAAACGTCGGCGCAGCGGCGGATAACGCCGGTGGCGTTATTCGCCCTACGGCCCGACTCCGGGGCCGCGGGACGCATATCCGCCATGAAACGCCGGCGCAGCGGTGTCGTCACGGTTGCAGGTAGCGGTGCTTCCAGCCTCCTTCGTCGCGGTCGTAGCGCAGGCGCTCGTGCAGCCGCTCGGTGCCGTTGCCCCAGAACTCCAC
>RWIP01020557.1_pt1 | contig 10265 bp, 10 predicted proteins | sample 2345011 | NCBI WGS metagenome assembly RWIP01 (sample SAMN10511131, study PRJNA507866) | freshwater metagenome | isolation source: river water inoculated in media containing various beta lactam antibiotic in... | place: India: River Ganga, Varanasi | collected 2018-02-15
GCGACACGCGCCCCCTAGCACCGCCCTCCCGTCCGCCACCGCAGCAACCCGCGACGCACCTTGCGTCGGTCCCGGCCCCCGCCGCCGGCGGGCGCCGCTCGCCCGCGCTCCGCCCGCCGCACCGATCGACCCATGAACCGAACAAGAACAGGAGTCCACCCGATGCGCTACGCCCGTCACGCAAGCCGATACTCCCTCTTCACCCTGGCCGTCTCGGCAGCCCTGCTGCCCGGCGCCGGCTGGGCCGCCAACGGCGACCTCGCCGGCGCCCGCAAGCCGCCCAGCGTCGCCTGCTCCTGGAACCGCGAGGCAGCGTTGTCCTACGAGGAGCGCCGGCTCGACACGCCGCTGCCGTTCAGCGGCGCCAACGTCGTCACCCATGACCAGACGCCGCTGGCCGAGCGCATCGTCAAGGGCGCCGGCTTCGACGGCTTCGAACCGGCCTTCGCCAAGCGCCTGTGCGCCGCCGACGGCCGCACCCCGGTCACCAGCTACGCCAAGGCACTGAAGCTGGTCACCGAAGAGGGCCGCGCGCTGTGGCGCGCCGCCGTCGACCGGGCCCAGGGTCGCCGCGCCATTCCCGCCGGCGCGCTGCCGGCCAGCGATGACCGCATGCTCTACTGGACGCGCCTCTACATGACCCGCACCCTGCGCCAGTGGGCGCCATCCTTCCACCTCGGCAAGGCCCAGGCCCAGGCGCTGCAATGGCGCTTCGAACGCGCCTCGCGCGGACAGCTGGACATCGACCTGCCACGCCGCTACGCCGCCGACGGCTCGCGCTACCGGCGGATGATCATCAGCGGCTTCGACGTCTTCACCCTGGGCACTCCCGGGACGGCGAACACCGGCCTGCGCAACGGCAACCCCTCGGGCGCCACCGCCCTTGCGCTGGACGGCCGCGAGTTCAGGCTGGCCGACGGCAGCCTGCTGCGTATCGAGGCCTACCTGTTGCCGGTCAGCTACGACCCGTTCAACCGCGGCATGCAGGAAGACACCCTGGGCCCCTGGTTCCGCCCCGGCCCGCGCCGGGTCGACGCCTCCATCACCATCAGCCAGGGCGGCGCCAACCAGTTCTGGCTGGAGGCCTGGAACGGCCGCTTCCACGGCTCCTCCGCCGGCAACGACGGCATCGTCTACTGCCCCGCCGACAGCGCTTTGCCCAACTACGTGCTTCCCCTGGGCAGCGTGACCAATCCCGGCACCGCGCCGATTTCCCTGCGGGGCTCCGGCTGCAATATCAACCCGCCGCGCCGCTGGCTCGGCTACGACAGCGCCAGCCGCTGGCGGCAGAACCTGCCGGCACAGTTCTCCAAGGCCTCGCTGCCGGTCCGCCAGTTGCTCGCCGCCGACACCTGGCGCGGCATCGAGCGGCCGCCGGGCGCTACCAGCCAGGCCGCGGAAGGCTTCGACGTCACCTGGCACACCAACTACGACTTCTTCCCCGATTGCGCCAACCCGCGCACCGAAAACGTGCCGACCAACGGGGTGATGAACGCCATGCCCGATCCCTCCCTGGTGCTCCCGCCGAACCGACGGATCTGCGCGCGCAACGGCGGTGGCGGCGACTACCTGTCCAACGAGAGCGCCTACCGCAACACGGTGCTGCGCGACGCGTTCCGCCTGGAGATTCCCGCCGGGCACATCCATGTCCCGGTGATGAACAACTACTACACCGGCGTACCGGCGAGCGGCGGCGGCGCGCGCAACGACAACGCCATCAGCGACGCCCGCTACGAGGCCTACCGCAGCGCCATCGTGGCGCAGACCCGGGCGCTGCTGGTGGGCGTCGGCAACGCCCTGGCGCAGGGGGCGCAAGCGGACTAGTCCTCGCCAGGCGCAAGGCCCTCGCGTCCTATCGCTTCGCCGCGGAGCCAAACTGCCGCCGACGCAGGCCAACGGGACGGTAGCCCGTCGCTTCAGCCTCTACTGAATCGAAAAAGGCGGCACGCGGGGAAACCTCGGACTCACGACCCGGAGCTTTCCCAGGCCCGCGCCGGAACGGTAGGGCAGAGTCGAAGAGTGCGAACGCCGATGATGGAGACAACCGCCATCGCCCGCATCACCGGGGCGGTGGCAAGGATTTCCCCTGACTTGGAGAGTTTTCCATGAGCTTCGCGCAGAATCTCCTACGCCTACGCCAGCAGAACGCCCTGACCCAACGGCAGATGGCCGAGCGACTGGGCGTCACCGTGAGCCAGTTGCGGCACTTCGAAACCAAGGGCGGGCACCCGTCGCTGGTGGTGCTGCAAACCATCGCCGGACGTTTCGCGGTGCCCCTCGACTGGCTGGTCTGCCAGCGCAGCGAGCGGCAGGCGCTACCGGAAGACCTGCGCCTGCAGTTCGAGGCCATCGGCCGCCTGCGGCTGGACGAGCGGCGCGCCATCCGGGCGTTGCTCGACGACCTGATCCGCCAGTACATGGCCAAGCGCAACGCAGCGGCCAAGCCCCTCCCGGCGGCTTGCACCGAGGCCACGGAGACGTCCCCGTAGCCCCGGCGCACGGCTCAGTCGCTGCCGTACCTCGGCGAGCGCGGGCCGTACAACAGTCCGCCCGGCTGGCCGGCCGAGAGCAGGCGCGCGCTGGTCATCCCGGCGATCGGATAACCGGCGTCCTCCACCGAACTGTTGATGATCTGCTTGACCGCCGCGGTGATCAGCATGCCCACCAGGCCGCCGTTGTTGCCGCCGTTGCCTTCCTCGCTGGAGGCGGTCGCCGAGCCGGTCCACAGGGTGGTGCCGGATCGCAGGTCGACCAGCTTGGCGCTGGCGGTGACGATGGTCGCGCTGCTGATCACCATGTAGCGCGTGCCGTAGTCGCTCACCGTGACGTACAGCGCCGCGTCGGCGCCATAGATCTCGCGCAGCTTGGCCGGGGACACCTGGTGCACGTCGCCGGCGCTGGTCAGGCCGTTCTGGCGGAAGGTCTCGTCGGCCAGCGCCACCGGCACTACGTAGTAGCCGGCCTCGGCCAGCGGGAAGGTGACCTGCGAGAGCATGCTGTAGGTCGCCTTCACGTCGGGCGACTCGTTCAGCGGCGGCAGGACCAGGATCGAGCGCGGCTTGGCCTGCTTGAACGCCGAGTAGTCGACGCTCTTGGTCGGCGCGCAGCCGCCGAGCAGGGCCAGCAGGGTGAAACCGGCCACCAGGCCGGACAGTCGGGCGAGTTTCAACGGGCACCTCCACGGGCGTTGTTCAGGAGGAAGTCCATGTAGGTCGCCGACTCGGGAAACAGCGCCTTCTCGGTCTCGAACTCGCGGACCATCTGGTCGTCCTTGCCGATGCTGGAATAGAGCAGCCCCAGCTGGGCGTGGTAGCCCGGCGGTACCGCGCCGTTCTTCGCCCGGATCTTCTCGAGGTCGGCTTCCAGCGCCTGCGCCTGGGCCTCCTTGGATTCACCCTTGAAGTATTCGTGGACCTGGGCCTGGTAGCCCTCCCACTGGTACAGCGTCTTCGGTCCGCTGCACCCGGCCAGCGCCATGCTCCCCAGCAGCGCCGCCGTCCATGTGATCGTCTTGCTCATGTGTGCCGTGATTCCCTGGTTTCTGGTGGATTATTGGTTCTGTGGCTTCCAGGCCCCGCTATCGACCGCGTTGACCAACTTGTTCACCGCCTCGCGCATGGCCAGGTCGAGAACCTTGCCGTTGAGGGTCGAGTCGTAGCTGGCGGTGCCGCCGAAGCCGATCACCTCGCGGTTGGACAGGGCGTACTCGCCAGCGCCCTGGGTCGAATAGACGACCTCCGAGGTAGAGATGTTGACGATGTTCAGCGCCACCTTGGCGTAGGCGATCTGCGACTTGCCGCGGCCGAGGATGCCGAACAGCTGGCGGTCGCCGACTTCCTTGCGGCCAAACTCGGTGACGTCGCCGGTCACCACGTAGTCGGCACCCTTCAGGCGCTGGGCCTGGCCCTTGATCGCCGCTTCCTGCTGGATCTCGCTCATGTTGTCGCGGTCCAGCACGTTGAAGCGATTGGTCTGCTGCAGGTGGGTGATGAGAATGGTCTTGGCCTGGCCGCCGAGGCGGTCGACGCCATCGGAAAAGATCCCGCGCATGTAGCTGGAGCGGTTGTCGAACTTGCCTACCGCAATCGGCGAACGCACGCCGCTGTAGGGTCGGTTGACGCTCTCGACCTGCTGAACCGGCAACGCGGTGGAGGTCTCGGTGGCGCAGCCCGCCAGGCCGGCCAGGGTGGCGACGGCGAGGAGCGGCAGTAGTGCTTTGTTGGCGCTGTGACTCATGGGGTTCTCCTGGAAAAAAACGCTATCGACGCGGAGCGGCTTCTAGCCGACCCGTGTGCGGAAAAGAGGGCGTAGTGAAAATCGAGGAAGGCCAGGCGGCACGGCGGCGCGCCAAGGCGAGGGGCGAAATGGGATGGCCACGTTTTCTTTCCTTGAAATACGAATGCGTCGATCAACCGGCGCTCCCGGCCGGCCTTGGAAATCCGAAAGAATCGTGCGGGAAGCGATGCACGAACCGTATGAGCCATCAATAGGCCATCTCGGTGGGCGGCAAAGTTACCACAGTTATTCCGATCGTTTCGTTATGCAGGAAGCATACTCGGAGAATTCTGACTGCGTCTCGTTCGCAGGATCGAGGTGGGACGCCGGGCACCGGTGTCCGCCACCAACCGGTGGCAGCCAGGCAGGCCTCCTTGCCGCCCATTGCGCCCGACGCTGTACGGCGCAAATGAAAACGGACACCCCTTGGGAGTGTCCGTCTCTGCCGTCGACCGGTCAGGCCAGGTCGAGGCCGCGCATTCTCAGGCGCAGGTCCTGTTCCTGGGGCTTGCCTGAACGATCCGTCCCGGTTGCCAGGTCCAGGGCATCGAGCAGTCCCTCGCCGTGGCCGCTCCGTTCCCCCAGCGTGGCCTCTTCGAGCACCCGACGGGTCACACCCTGCCCATCCTTGGCGCTGAGAAGCACGCGCATGTCGATCCCCTTGTCGTAGAGGATCTCCTGCTCATCGCCCTCGATCGATATCTCGCTGACATCGATCCCGGATCTGCCGAACAGGGTGGTTATCGTGCCCTGGCCCGCGAAGCTCCTGGCAACGCTGGGGTCCCGGGAGGTGGAGAGATAGCCGGCGTCGTGGCCGACCTGGCCCTCTTTCACCGCCTCGAAGGCATCCCTGCCCTGGGTGCCGCGGAAGGTCTTCACGACCTGTTCAGCCGGTCCGCTCTTTTCGAACGCGGCAGACATGCCCCGGTCGATCAACGCCTGGCCCGCATCCAGCTCTCGCCCCTGACGCAGGGAACGATTCAGGTGCTGGTACTCGCCGTTGGTATAAAGACCGAGCGCCATCACCTCGGCATCGCTGTACGGCCCGTCCGGGTGTTCGCCGAGGTACTGCTCCGCCTCCAGCCCGAAGTGCTCCACCAGGCCATCCGCCAGCGCCTTGTCGACAGGCTCGCCCTTTACCTCGCTCTCTACCGCGTGGCGCAACAGGGCGACCTTGTCCATTACCGCATGCAGTTGGACGGCGATTTCGCGCAGTTGCTCCGGGCTTGCGCTGAGTACATGCTGGCTGGCGGCACCGCCCGCGGTCCCCCACTGTTGCAGCGCGATCCCCCCAACGCTCTGTTCGAGCAGGCGGGCAGCCTGGGTACGGGAAGCTTCGATCAGGCTGCCATCGCGAATCCCGACCAGGGCGGTGGCCAGCGAGCGCAGAGCGCCGTCGCCGCTGGCCAGGCGCGTGTGATCCTTCGCCAGTCTCTCCGCTGTCAAAGTCGCCAGCTCGCTCGCCTTGCCAAGTCCGCCCAAGGTCAGGGGCAGTGCCTTTTGCAGCATCATCTGCTTGATCTCGGCGGCCGAGAGACTGGCGGCAGGCGGCGCGTCCTGACGGGAGAGCGGCGCCTGGGTGGCGGCGTGGGCACGGCTCCCCAGCAGTTTGCCCAGCCACTCGATGATCGCCACGAAGGGACGCGCGAGGGCAGCCCCCAGGCGGGAGAGCAGGCCCTCGCCTTTCGGTGCTTCCTGGCGCTGGGCCAGTTGTTGCGCCTCCCGGGGAGTGGCCACCCGGCGGGCCTCGACCTGTCCCAGGCGCCCGGCCACGGCCTGGCTCAACTCAGCCACGAAAGACGGGTTCTGCTGAGATGATTGAATATGCATGATGATTGACGTCTCCTGATGTTTCCCCGCCAGTCTAGGAACGAGGCGCCCCTCCGCCTATCAGGATTGGCCGTGGTTTTTTTACTGTTGGCGGCCGTCGGAGCACGCGGAAAGAGAACCGTCAGCGGCCGAAAAACAGTGGACTTTCCCTACGCCAGCTCCCGTGCGCCTACACCGGGGCGGAGAACCCGATGGATACCGGCGGCAGCGCCGGCCTCATGGCGGACGGCGTACCACCGCGCAGGCACCTCGGGGTCGTCTGCTGCTATGGTGCGCACAGGCACGTCGCCATCCTCTCTCCCGGCGAATGGAATCGAGCATGACGCTTTCCCTGGATCTGTTGTTGAGCCTGTGCACGGCCCTGGCCATCGGCCTTCTGATCGGCGCCGAGCGCGGCTGGCAGGAGCGCGACCACGAAGATGCGCGGCAGATCGCCGGAATCCGCACCTTCAGCCTGGCCGGCCTGCTCGGCGGCTTCGCCACCCTGCTCGCGGGCGAACTGGGCAGCGCGGTCTGGGTAGCCTTGCTGCTGGCCCTCGCGGCGCTGGCCGTGGCCGGCTACGTGAGCGACGTCAGGCGTGGCGGCGACCAGGGCATGACCACCGAGATCGCCCTGCTGATGACCTTCCTCCTCGGCAGCCTCGCCCTCACCGAACAGCGCCTGCTGGCTGCCGCCGGCGGCATCGTGCTGACCCTGCTGCTGAGCCTCAAGGACAAGCTCCACGCCCTGCTGAAGCGCCTGACCGCCGAGGAACTGTCGGGCACCCTCAAGCTGCTGTTCATCTCCGTGGTCCTGCTGCCGGTGCTGCCCAACCAGGGCTACGGTCCCTGGGCGTTCTTCAATCCCTACCTGACCTGGTGGATGGTGGTGCTGATCGCCGCCCTCGGTTTCTCCGCCTACCTGGCCATCCGCCTGATCGGCTCGCGCAAGGGCCTGTTGCTGACCGCGGTGCTCGGCGGCCTGGTGTCCTCCACGGTGATGACCCTGACCCTGGCGCGCCTGCGCGAGCGCATGCCCGACGCCCTGTTGGCGTGCGCCCTGCTGGCGACCTCGGCGCTGATGTTCCCGCGCATCCTCGTCGAGATCGGCGCGATCCACCCGGCCTTGCTGAAGGAACTGGCCCTGCCATTCGCCGCCACCACCCTCGTCTACCTTGGCGGCACGCTGTTCCACGCCCTGCGCGGCGGCCGCGCCAGCCAGGAGGCGCCCGACGAGCCAGGCCTGCGCAACCCCTTCGAACTGCTCCCGGCCCTGCGCTTCGCCGCCCTGCTGAGCGCGATCCTGCTGTTGGTGGAGGTCGGCCGGCGGCTGTTCGGCGATGCCGGCATCTACGCGGTCGCGCTGCTCTCCGGCCTCGCCGACGTCGACGCGATCACCCTGTCCCTGGCCCGCGCGGCGCAGGGCGAACTCGATCCAGGCGTGGCCAGCCGCGGCATCGCCCTTGCCGCCCTGAGCAACAGCCTGGTCAAGGCCGGCCTGATCGTGCTGGTGGGCGGCAAGCGGCTGGCCCTGCAAACGCTGCCCTTCAGCCTGGCGGGGCTGCTGGTAGGAGCGCTGCTGATCCTGCTGTGAGGCGCCGGGGAAAGCTCGGAGCGCCGCTGGACGAACGCGACGACAACCGCCTGGCGCCCCGCATCAACCTCCGCGGCTACTGGCTGCAACGGCCGGGTTTCAAGGCCAAGGACCGGACCAGGACCCGGGTGAGGCAGGGCGGCCTGGCGATCACGGCGGAGCGAGGGGAGGGGACGCCTCCGCGTTGGACTGAGGCGTCTCTGCGACGTCGGAGACAAGGCGGTGGCTGGCTGAGCCAATCGCCCTTTGCGGCGTGAAGGGCGCCTGGAACTAGCGGCACTCACCCCGCGCGGTCGCATCGACCACCCTGCCCGAGGCGTCGGCAAAGAACTCGTAGATACAGGTGTAATAGCCGCTCTGGTTGGCCGTGCCGGTCTTCTGGTTCAGGACCGAGCTGTTGGGCGTATTGCCATGACCCTGCTCGTAGTAGGTGTAGTCGTAGTCGTGGCTATAGTTTTCGTACTCCTTCCACACGTACTTCTGCCTGGCGGCATCCCCCGTCACGCGTTCCGGCTCGCCGAAGCGCTTGATCACGTCCTGGATCGGCAAGCCGATCCAGGACTGCGCATCGCTACGCGCGCGACTGCCATAGGCCTCCATGACGCACCCCGACACGCTGATCGCAAGGGCCGCCAGGGCGGTGAGTCTCAGAGCCAGTACCGGCATATGTGCTTCTCCTTCCATGGCGGCCTGCCTACGCGGCATCCCGCTCCCTTTGCGCGGGTCGGTGTGCTGTGAATGGTAGGGGGCCGGGGCCCGCCCGTTCAACGGGAGACGGCGGTTTCCGGTGTACTAGTACATTGGGGCGCTGTGCGACGGGAGCAGTAGAAAGTAGGGCCGGCAAGCCGCCAGGAGCAGATGGACATGGTTGGTCATCAGACAAATGCGTAGACCTTGATACCGAAGGCATCCTCGAGGTCTTGAGGGTCGGAGAGGTAGCGTTGGTAGTCCTCGTCCTCGGCGAATACCACTTGCCGATTGTGTCCCCGCTGGACCACGTGAAGCGGATAATTCGGTAAAACCACTTGCCCTTGCCTAGGCATCGCGGAGCCTCCTTACCGTCTGCGCTGGAGCCTCCTTGCTTAGAAAATTAGAGTAGGAAAATAAATCTGTCCCCTTTATGCTGCAGTTTCAATCCAGCCAAATGGGAGGAAAAATATTCTTTCAACCTTTTAATATCTGCTGAATTTAACTCACAAAAAAAATCCCCACTCAAAAATTTAGGAAAATCTTCGCGCAAATAAACATGAACAGAAAAACCAAAAAAATCACTCCCCATATCTTTGCTTTTTAGAGAGAAAACTATACTTCCTGCCTCAGTCTCTAATCTAGCGATCATGATTACTCTCATATCAAAATGGCAGACTGTCCCATCCTTGGCTACGTGTCATATTCCTTACCTCTTCCTTAGTGAAATTGCGCATAACAATCACAATCCAAGTCCCCCTTCCACAACTAGGTTAATAGTAGAAAAAGGGACAGATTTATTTTTACTACTCTAGTTTCGGCGACTGCGCCCACGCCGAACCCAAAGCGAATAACTCGCTAAACCATGCGCCCTTACCTAGGCATGTCGCCCCCTTGACGGAGCCTGCGCTGGAGCCTCCGTGTTCAGAAGTTAGGATAGGGAAAATAAAAACTCTTCCTTTATGTTAATAATTAGAAATAAGTTTATCTACGTACTCTTTACGGTATAAACCCAAATCAGCCTGCTCCATCATAAACTCTCTACTAACGAACTCGCCAAAATCAAAATTCGAATATACAGATCTCGTTTCATCCAACATAACCAAAACCCCTATCTCTTCTAAAACCTCTTCATACAGAACCCATGAGACCATATCTGAAAAAGCTACTATTCTACCTACCTCTCCAACTAAAACATGCTCTTCATATAAAGAAAACAGCCTATTCTCTATCTCAGTAAAATTAACTTCAAGCAGATCAACCTCATAAACCGAGGAGATCTCAAATTTATTTTTTTGGGCTACCAAAAAGCAGAAAAATATTTTTTTCGCACCACAATTAACGCTAACAAAAAATAACAATTTTAAAATACTCAAACTATATAGAGCCGATCTCTCAACAAAAAATGCCATCCCTTTCTTTACCTTAACAACATTATCTGGAAGCTTCTTTGAAAAGTCCATCAAACCACATAAAACATGCTGACAGGAACTATTCATATTACACCCCTAAGGATTTTCAAAACGAATCTTTACAGCAATATTTTTCTTATTATTTCCACCTATCTTTAGTTCCGCAGAAGGTAGCCCCGTAGTTTTTGATCTTGAGTAGAACGTGTATGTTTTATCTCCTTTAAATTAGAGTAGGGAAAATAAATCTGTCCCCTTTATGCTGTCCCCTTTATGCTCTGCAGCCCATAACTTGACCAGGGATAGGCCGCCACATCGTCCACCATCCGCGCCCGAATAGGGTTCAGTTCGATGTACCGGCAACACGCCAGTTATAGCGACTTTCCCACAACGTTCCGGAACGGCCCTCCAAGCGATTCCGATATCGTGTCGTGCGCGCCGCCAGCGTTTTCATCAGTTGCGCCAAGCCAGACAGCGAATCACCAGGCGCC
>RWIP01011316.1_pt1 | contig 9559 bp, 7 predicted proteins | sample 2345011 | NCBI WGS metagenome assembly RWIP01 (sample SAMN10511131, study PRJNA507866) | freshwater metagenome | isolation source: river water inoculated in media containing various beta lactam antibiotic in... | place: India: River Ganga, Varanasi | collected 2018-02-15
CCTCTCAGCTCTCCCTCACCCCCGACGACCTTCGCGATTTGCCAGACGAGCTGCTAGAGCAGCTCAGCATCAGTAAATCTGATTATCTGGACTTCGATATAGTTGACCTCATCAACAGTGCAGGGGGGATCACCACCATTGATCACCTGATCATTGCCCTATACCGGAAAAGCGGCGAAATCCATGAGCGTACAAAGCTCAACAGCCGGCTGTACCGAATGACCAAAAAGGGAATGATCAAAAGTCTGGAGGGCAAGAAGGGAGTCTATGCGACCCGCGACATAACAGATGCAGATCTATTTGAAGTTGACCAGGGAGAGGAACCCTCTCCCTGATCTGTCAAATTTGTGAACGCTGTGAAGGTATGCGACGTGTTCACCTCGCTTTTCCCACACCCGCGCTACAAAGTCGACGTTGGCCCAGAGACGGTAGCACAGGTGGGAAATGCGAGTCCATAACGGCAACCGCCCACCAATATGGAGAAATGGACTATGACTCATCAATGTCCTATTCACCGTCCCGTAAAGGTCTGTGCGTACATCCGCGTGCGCTTCGGCCGCCTCGAGACTGTGTGCCGCCATTGCCGCCGCTGGCCTAACCGCTAACGAAGGCTGAAGGGGTCTTCGGACCCCTTCCTCTGTTTACACCGCAGCAGCCATGAAACTACTTCCCTCCTCTACCCTTAATTCTAAGTGCCTTCAGAACCTTTTCCCGTGATTGAAACGCGGCCAGTTTCATGGCGCACTGATCGGCATCGCCTGCAAGACGGGCAAGATCTGCCGCAGTCGCAGGGTGAAGTTCGGCGTACTCGGCTCCATCATCCACGCCGGTGCCTGCGGTTCCGGCTGGCAGGCCGGTAGCGGAACAATTGGCACGGGTGATACGGACCCGCAGCCGCTGCCGAGCAGCAGCCAAGTCAGCAGTAAGCTGATCATTGATAGCTTGCGCATGTCGTAACTCTCCAAAACGTTGTTCATCGATCGCCTGTAGATCAGCCTCCAGACGCTGCCGCTGCTCGGTTCTTCGCTGAAGCTCGGCCGCTACCGCCTGACTGGCTTCTAGGCGCTCCCGCTCGTGTTGCAGCTTCAGCGCTGCTATCTGCTCACCGAATCGCAACTCGGCCGCTCTCCAAGTAGCAGCAACAACAAAGGTCAGCGCCAATGCGGCGATCACCATCCGTCCCCAACTCGCCAGGCCGACAGATCCAAGCAGCATCACGGCAGCACCGCCTTGGCGCGCTCCCACAACTCCAGGCGCTCCGACTGGCCGTTGAGCCCGCCGTTGATCCGACGGGTGATGGCAGCGAACTCGCCCCGGTCAGCCAACTCGTTGAGGCCGTGGGTCGACCACCACCAGGCTGCGGACAGCGCCGCCCACTCCGGTTGCTCAAGCAGTTCCGGCTCCGCTTCCAGCGGCTGGCCCAGCCCGGCGCCGGCAGCGCGGTAGTTCGACCGGCCGGTGACCTGTAGCAGTCCGCGCCCGCGGTACCGCCAGCCGTCGCCGGACGCCTCGTCTCCGTTGCCATTGCGCGAGGCATAGGTGTTGTTCGCGATAGCCTGCGGATGCCGCGCCAGGTTCAGAGCCAGAGCGTTCGGCTTGCCGTCGGCGCCGCGGTACCGGCTTGGCCAGATCGCCGCCAGACCGCGCGCGCTGTAGTTGAGGTTCTCCACCAACCGGGTCAACTGGGCGCTCTCGTGCCCGATCTGCGCCAGGAACGCTGCCGCGCGCACCGGCGACGTGATACCGAAGCGCCCCATGGCAACATTCAGTGCGGGCACAAAAAAGCCGGCGCGATGGCCGGCATTCGGAAATATCTGCAGCAGCTGCTGCTCGGTAATCAGCATCGGTACTCTCCAGTAACGTTAATGCTCTGCTATCGGTAGGCGTGAAGGGGCTCCGGTTTGCTATCGTTCGCTTGCCAGGTAGGAGGCGAACCACGATGAATAAACGGATGTTGCCGGGGCTGCGCGCCCATGTTGATCAGCTCTTGCGTGATGGCTGGTGGATCTCCGCACGCGATCCGCTCACCTTGAAACGCGGGTCCGACCGCCTGCAGTGCCTGGACGGAATGCTGGTCGGATCGGCTCAGTCAAACCTCGATATCGAACTGGGGGAGCTGCGGCGCCGGCCCGGTCACCATGCCATCGCTGATGAACGCCATCTGCCCGGCCGGCACCGCCGTGCCCCGAGCCGCGATCACGACGTTGTTTCGCAGACGGACGCGGCAGGTGCCGGCGCCCTCGTCGACGTCGACCACCTCCCCCACCGTGCGCGCGCCACCCGGTAAGAGCCCGATGAACCGACGCCAAGGGTTGACCGTCGCCATCAGGAGCCTCCCGGGTAGTGGCGCTCGATGCGCAGGGTCTGCCAAACGCGGCTAGCCCCTACCCCCTCGGCCGAGATATCGGTAGCCAGGCAGAGACCGCGCCAAGTCGCCTGTTCATCTCTCACCTCGACCAACATGCCCGGCTGCACCAGGCCCGGTACCCCATCATCCTTCTGGAACAGCGGGATACGGCGCGTCTCGATCGCCTGGTTGCCTCCCTTGGACAACTCGCAGATCCCGCGCGAGCGCGCCACCTCGGTGCCGGTCATCCAGTCCTCCATAACATCAGGCGCCGACTCCTCGCCGGCGGTACCGGCGCGCCGCACCTGCACGCTGACGCCGTAGCTGGTACCGCTGACGTAGACGAAATTCCATGCCGGCTGGGGACTCCACTCGCTGCCCCACTCGGCGACGATGTCGGCCGGGATGATCCGGTCGGGAATTGCGGTGTCCCAGTACCAGGTCGCCTCACGATACCGCGGCAGGATCGTCACCGAGTCGTCCATCAGGCCCGGACGGACGATGCCGCCGGCGACCTCGGCCAGCTTGACGATGACCTGCATCGGCGTCTGATCCTGATAGCTGAAGGCGCCGGCCGGCAGCGTCCAGTCCGGCGGCCCCATGTTCTCGACGTCCCAGGACACTGAAAAGCCGGTGTACTGCAACTGGTCGTCGACAACCTGCCGTGCGTTCAGCGGCGCCGTGTTCACCGCGCTGCGTTTCGGCGCATAGGGCGCGTCCAGCAGTTGGGTGCGGCTCGCGCCGCTGATTGTGTAGCGCTCGCTCGGATGCTTGCCGCTGCCGCTGTAACGCTCGACCAGAAACCGCCAGGTCCAGCCGTTGATCTCCAGTTCTACCGTCTTCGGCCCGTTGGCATCCGGCGCCGCCAGGTCCAGCGAGGTGCGACCGAACAGGTCAGCCGAGAACGACCAGGCGAACGAGTCGATATCCAGGCCGATGCGAATGCTGGTCGCATCCAGCGGCGTGCGACTCGGCAGCACAACCAGGGTGACCGTGTTTCCTATCATGTAGGTCTCCAGTATCTCGGGCTCGGTGGGTGGATCTATCGGTACCACCGGCCCCGGATAGTCGGGATAGACGATGCCCGTCGGCACCGGATCGGTCGGCCGCCCCCATGCCCAGGGAATCCGCCGCAACGTATCGAAGCGGGACGGACTGCCGTAGCTGCTGCGCGCCCCGGCGTCCACCGGCCGGATACCACGGACCGGCGCCACGTAGCGGAAATCGAAGAACACGTCGGGCGTGTTCGCCGGGGTGTAGCGGGTTGGGCCGAAATTGAAGTCGAGCAGGCTGGTCGGGATGTAGAGACTGGCACGCCTCTCCGAGAGTGCATCACGGAAGCGGTCGAACTCGGCCGAGCGCCGCCACCCTGGCGGACGGCCGGCGTCCTTGGCCGCCGGGCGCGGGTTGTAGATCAGCGACAGGCGCCGATCACGCGGACGCAGCGTCCGATCCCAGCCTAGCTCTCGCTCGGCGTCCAGCACCCGGGTGCTGTCCCAAGCGCTGCGGGCTGCCGCGTTGCGCTGCTCGGCGTGCTCCCAGCCACTCCCCCAGCCCGCATCACGCACCGGTACACCGGACCAGCCACTGGCGCAACGCCGTGCCAGGGGTCGGCCGGAGCCCCACAGCCCGGCGCTACGCGCATCGGCAAGCACCAGGCGCTGCCAGCGCAGCGGGACGGCGCGCACGGAAAGCGGCGCCGCCCTCTGCCAGGGGGCGCCGAAACTCGCATTGATCATAGAGCCTCGACAGGAAAGGGCCCGTGGCTGAGCGGGCGGTAGTAACGCGTCGCCTGCAGACGGGCCGTGCCGACCTGGCGGCTGGGGTTGTCGCCCTCGATCGGCCACCACTCCGGCTCAGCCACCGGCAGCACCCCGGCCTCGGTCACCTCGTAGAGCCAGCCAGAGAAGATCGTCGGACGCACGCGCTGGCCCAGGCTGACGGCGAGACGCGGCTCGAACACCGCGCCCCAGTCATCCAGCCCCATCGCGTAAGTGGTCCCGCCGGCCGTCACCTCCAGGGCGATCTCGGCGCGCCCGGAGTCGGCCGTCTGCCCCACGCCGGCCACCCGCCACTCGCCATCGAGCTTGCGCTCGATGACCACCACCTGGCGCGAGGCCGCACCGCCATCGACCGTGACGACCGCCCGCACCTTCGCTGGGTCGGTCGGATCTCGACCGCCCGAGCCTTCGGTCAGGTCATAGGACAGCAGGCGCGTATCGGCATCGAGGACCGGCCAGCGAATGATCCCCAGGCGCGGGTCGCCTTCGTCGGTGACCTGGATCACGAACTGTCCGCGCAGGCCCGATGCCTCGAAGCGCTGCACCGTCTCGCCCTCGTAGACCTGGAAGGACGCCGTCATCGCAGTCGCGGTGACCACCGCCCCGCGATACAGCGTGGCGATCTTGCGCGCCGGAGTCTCCTCCCCTTCGCGGGTGACCTTCACGGCGAGGGTCTGGTAGATCGCCTGCCTGGCCCCCGACCAGGCGACCTCCACAGGCGGGCGCAGCGACTTCGGCCCAATGCCGAAGCGCTGCTGCCAGGTATCGGGCCGGACCTGAACCGGCGGCACCACCTGCAGCATCAGCCCACTCATGCTGGCCACCACGCCGGATCGACAGACAGGAACCAGAGCCCCCAACGGTCCATATCCACGTAGTAGGTCTTGCCATCCATCTGCACCGCCTCCGCCACCGAGGTTGCGGCCAGGGGCAGGCCTAGCCGATCCAGCAGATGTCCGTGGCGGTAATGGCCCAGGATCGGGTCGAAACACACACCCTTCAGGCGGCCGACGTAGTTCGCGCCGTTCGCCACATAGGGCTGCTGCATACGCCAGTAGGGCGGATTCTCTCCCTCTGGCCTGTCGTAGTACATGCTCTGGTACTGCATCTGGTCCATCTGCGCCCCCAGGGCGGCGCCGCCGCCTTGGATGATCTCCCCCGAGCGCTGGTCACGCAGTGAACTGAACCCACTCCCAAAGGACCGGTTGGTACTTCGGCTGGCTGAACTCTGATACCCCTGGGCGCCACCGACGGCGATGAATCCCTGAACGCCAGAGGCGCCACTAAAGCTCTCGTACTGCCCGACATAGAGGCCAAGGCTGTAGTCCTCGCTCGTATTCTCATAGCCCCTATCCGCCAGCATGCAAAAGACAAACGTCTCGGCATCCGCGCAGATCTGCCAATAGGTGGCGTAGTTCCAGTACATGTAGCCCATATAGAGGATATGGGCATCATTGCTGGTGGGGTTGGTATCCGCCGACCACGTACGCGATCGCGTGTTGACCCCCTTTGGAAGCGGAGTGCTGATATCCAGCATGCCCTCATGTACATAGATCCCGATGAAGTCCCGGTAGCTGCTACCGCTACTACTTGGCAAGTGCTGGCAGAAGGTGATCTGTGCACAGTTGGACGCGGGAGCCAGGGTGATGGCAGTGTCGAACTCGCTTACCACGGTCCACCCTGCCGGTGGCTTGTTGCCGTAGCCATCGACCAGCGCCGCGCGCAGGTAACTCTTGAGCTTCTGGAACGGCGTCACCGCCGACGGGAAGAGCGCCGGCGGTGCGCCGGCGTCCCGATAGCTGTACTGTCGAGCGGTCATCAGTCCGCGTCTCCTCTGATCTGTAGGTGGAATTCATCGTCCTCGACGGTGCCCTTGCCACTCAGCACCGTCCGCACGATCCACATCGGCCCCAGGCACGAGTCGGTGTTAAAGCGCACCGCGTTGCCGGCCGCCCAGCCACTGCCCCAGCCCTCCTTGCGGATGGTGAAGTACGGCGTGTTCGTCTCCGGGTTGATCGGCGCCGTATCGGTGGTGGTAGTGCCGTTGGCGATCACCCCCAGCTTCTCCTCCACCACGCTGAAACTGGTCGAGGAGTTGAACACCAGCGCCCACTTCGCATCGATCGCACCGCGGTTGGCGATCAGCGGCGGATAGGCGAGGCTGTTGTAGTTGGCGGTGGTCCCGTCGCCCTTGGGCTCGTCGGTCCAGTTCGGCGAGCCGATATCCCAGGTCCGCTGGGTGAACCAGTGGTGCAGCCGCGCCTGCAGGTCGCCCCAGCTCAGCGCACTGGACGCCAGCGTTTCGCCCGCCGGCAGATCCCAGGGCAGCGGCGAGGAGATTCCCAACTCGCCGTTCACTTGGACCTCGGTGCAGAGGGTCATGTGCTCGACCCGGTCGCGCACCACCAGCGGTAGGGTCAGCGGGTTGCCCTCGGCATCCTGCAGGACCAGCGGGTTGGCCCATGTCACCCGGCCGCGTTCCAGGTCGACACTGTAGCCCGCCGAGGCCAGTTCCACCGCGTTGGCGTCCACCACCTTGATCTCGGCCTGCTGGTCGCGGCCGAGCTGCAGCACGCCGCCAGCTTGAGGACTCGGCACCGTGGTCTCGGCGGTATGGGCAACCACCATCACGTCGCCCTCGCGGAACACTGGCACCCGCCCGTCCGCCGGCAGTCGCACCGGGTCCAGGCCCAGCAGGGTGGCGTCCAGCGGCAGCGAGGTGAAGACGACCGCGTTGTAGCGCAGCAGCAGCGGAATCACCGGGATATCGCTGGCCCCAGTGGTGTCCTCCAGGTTGCTGGTGAAGCGCAGCCGGACGATGCCGGTCACGATATCGACGCTACCCTTGATCACCGCGCCATTGAGCTTGCCGTTCGCGTCCGCCGTGGTGGTCACGATCTGCGCGGTATCCAGGCGAACCGCCGTCACCTGCAGGCTCGCAGAACGCAGCGGCGCCCCCGGCGTGCGGAAGGTCATGCTGGTGACGCTGAAACCGGCGTTGGTGGTCAGGCAGGCCAGCAGCGTGACCGTCGGCGCCGCCCCCGAGTTGTAGGTGTTCAGCGTCGCGGTGCGGCCGGCGTAGTCCACCGAGCCGACGGCGATGCCGGCGTTGGTGCTGCTGTTGATGTTCTTGTACAGCACACCGGAGCGGTCGACGTAGACCTCGCCGGCCCAGGTGAACACCAGCGAGCCCGGCAGGATCGGCTCGGCCACACCAGGCAACAGGTCCAGGGTCACCGGAGCGACGGTCTGCGAATCGGTCTGCTCGCCGTACTCGACGCCGCGGCTCTGCGCGCGCACGCTCAGCGTGCCGCCGAACCCCTCCAGCAACGTGGTATCGGTGGCCACCAGACGCAGCTTCTTCATGCCGAAGTTGTCGACCGTGTCGGTGTAGTAGGTGTACTCCTTGAACACGTAGTTGCCGGCCACCTTCAGGCTGAACTCGCCGGTCTCGTAGTTGATCGTCCCGGCGCGCCCGGCCCAGCCGCCGGCGGCGTCGTCGGTCACCGAGTTGTCCACGGTGATCTCCGATTCGAAGATCGGCAGCGCCCCGGTGCCCATGTCCGCACCGAGGGTCGGCGCCGCCTGGCGACGCTTGGTGATCCACGATAGGCGCACGCTGCCCGCCTTGAGCGGCGCCCCGGGGAGAGTGCCGATGCACATGCCGGTGCTGTCGGAGGTCACCGCCAGCGGGCTGTCGGTCACGCTGCCCTGCTGGTAGGTATGCACGATCCCACTCCCGGCATCCGGGGTGGCGCTCAATTCCATGCTGACCTTGCCGTCGGCATAGTTGATCTGGCCGCTGCCACCGGTACCGCTGAGCGAGCCGTTGCCGCTATCGAGCACGGTGCGCTCTACCCCGCCGACCTTGAACGTCGCCTTGTAGGAGCCGGGCAACAGCCCCTGGTGCGGCAACGTCCGGTTGATCCGCGCGCGCGCCTGCACGCTGGTGCCGGTGCGCTGGGTCAGCGCCGCATCGTTCTGCCCGACGTAGGCGTAGATCAGCGAACTCCCCACGTCCGGCAGCGCGCTCAGGGTGATGGATACCGAGCCGGTCGCGAAGTCCACCGTGCCGGTGCCTTCCCCGGCCAATTCGCCGTTGCCCTGGTCGCGGATCTCCTGCCATTTGCCCAGGGCGAGGAACGAGACCACCAGGGTGCCCGGCTGGGGCGGCGCTTCGGACAGCGACAGGGTGTAGACGAAGCCGCGGTTGCCCAGTTCGATAGGGATCTCCCCGGTCACCGCTTCGCCCGTCGCCGCCGCGGCAGGCTGGTAGGTGGCGCTCGCTGTCCCGCTCCAGCCGCTGCCGGAGGCCGCCATCTCGATTGCGCCGCTCTCGTAGTCGACGGTACCGCTGGCAATCCAGTTCGAACCGCTGATGTAGCGCAGGCCTCCCTTGCGGTCGTCGGCGAACACGCCGCCGCCGGCGCTCAGCGACAGCGAACCCGGCGCGCAGCCGGTGCCGAGGAACGTCCGCGACCTGCCGCTGCCTATGTTCGCGACATTCAGGTTGACCGTCCGCGCCGGCCCGGCCGCAGCGAACAGGCGCCGCTGGTAGCCGGCCAGTTGGTCGACCAGCGCGTTCTCTCGGGTGGTGCTGGGCACCAGCTGGGAATAGACCGACTTGACCCGCAGGCTCAGCGCGCCGCGGCTGACAGCCTCGGCCAGGGGGCTGATGCCGTAGTACCGCGCGGCATCGGCGACCTGGGTGCTGAGCACCTGGCTTTTCGGGCTGGTGGTACCGCCTGGAGTCACCTGGCCGCCGGGGAAGGTCGCGCCCAGTGGCGCGCTGATCGACAGGTCCAGCCGGCGCCGGGTGAAGTTCACGAAGTTGCCGTTGCCGTAGTCGTGGGCAAACTGTTCCAGCCGCGCCTCGACGTCGGTGATGCGGACATACTGCGAGCGCGACTCGAACACCAACTGATAGACCTCGCCGATCTCGGGCAGCCGCTGTTCTTCGCGCTGCACGCAAGCGATGGCGCGCTGGCCCTGCAACTGGTTGCCCAGCAGTTCGAACGAGGCAGACACGGCCGGCACCACGAAGGACTCGATGGCGTTGCGCGCGTCGCGGCGCTCATCGGTCTGGCTGCCGGTGTTGAACAGCAGCACCGAGACACGCGGATCGGCCGGCGCCCGCGTGACGATGGCATGAGCGCCCAGGTACGGCTCGGCGCTGTTCGAGCTGATGCCGGCGAAGGCCTTGCGCAGGTTGATCCGGCCGATGGTCCGGTCCAGGCGCGAGATATCGGGAAACAGGTTGTTGATCTCGCGATCCACCACGGCTTGCCCGGTGGCACGGCCGCCGCCGTCGTCCTCATCGGTGAGGCGCTGGGATTTCAGCAGCTTTACATCATCGACGGTGATCGTCATGGAACACTCCAGCCAGAAAAGAAAACCCCGCCGAGGCGGGGTGTGGGATCAAGGGTCGGGG
>RWIP01017157.1_pt1 | contig 8828 bp, 9 predicted proteins | sample 2345011 | NCBI WGS metagenome assembly RWIP01 (sample SAMN10511131, study PRJNA507866) | freshwater metagenome | isolation source: river water inoculated in media containing various beta lactam antibiotic in... | place: India: River Ganga, Varanasi | collected 2018-02-15
AGATGCTGTGGTACAGGGAGAGGGTCAGGCTTGCGCATAATCGGCCCTATGTTACGCGCCGCCCGGAGCCGCCGTATTGTCCGGGCGGCGCTCAACATAAGGCCGAGCATTATGCGAAGCAAGAGTGTTAAGGCCAAATAGTAATGTCTCGATCTAGCCAAATAGAAATGTCCCAAATCGGCGTCTAGGGTTTCCCTCCTGCATCACCGGAGGCACGCCATGACTGCGGCAACTTGCGGATGGGTCACAATAAGCATGCGGGAGCTGGATCGCCTCAAGGTCATCGAGGCAATCATCGAGGGTCGGTTGAAACCTGCCGCTGCGGCGCAGCGTCTGCGCCTGACGACACGTCAGGTGCACCGGCTGGTTCTGCGTTATCGCGAGGACGGCCCAGCCGGCCTAACATCTCGTCGACGTGGTCAGCCGAGTAACCGGCAGCTGTCGCCAGGTCTGGAGAATCGCGCCATTAGCTTGATTCGACGGAACTATAGCGACTTTGGTCCAACTCTGGCCCAGGAAAAACTGGTCGAGTGCCACGGCCTTAAGCTGGCCAAAGAAACGGTACGACGGATCATGGTTGATGCCGGCATGTGGGTACCGCGCAAGCAACGGCCGCCCAAGGCCTATCAGCCACGCAACAGGCCGCCTGTTGCGGCGAACTGATCCAGATCGATGGCAGCGATCATCGCTGGTTCGAGGATCGTGGACCGGCCTGCACGCTGCTGGTCTTCATTGATGATGCAACCAGCCAGCTGATGCACCTGCATTTCACCGAGGCCGAATCGACCTTCAGCTACTTCACCGCCACCCGCGCCTACCTGGAGCGGCATGGAAAGCCGCTGGCCTTCTACAGCGACAAAGCCAGCGTGTTCCGCAGTAACCATAAGGCGCCTCAGGGTGGCGACGGCTATACCCAGTTCGGCCGAGCGATGTACGAGTTGAACATCGAGAGCATTTGCGCCAACAGCAGCCAGGCCAAAGGTCGTGTGGAGCGTGCGAACCTCACTCTGCAGGATCGCCTGGTCAAGGAGCTGCGGCTTCGCGGAATCAGCAACATGCCCGACGCCAATGCCTTTGCAGCCCACTTTATGGCCAGCTACAACGCGCGTTTTGCCAAGCCCCCGCGCTCTGAGCATGACTGCCATCGCCCGCTGCACAGTGATGAAGATTTGGATCTGATCTTCGCCTGGCGAGAAGCGCGGCGAGTTTCGCAGCGGTTGACCGTGCAGTACGACAAGGTGCTGTATCTGCTAGCGGACACTCCGCAGTCCCGTCGCCTGGCGGGTGATCATGTCGAGATCTACCACTACCCGGATGGCCGCATCGAGCCCAGGGTGGACGGCACCGCCCTCCCCTTTACCACCTACGACAAACTCTGCGAGATAGACCAGGGTGCCATCGTCGAGAACAAGCGCTTGGGTCATGTGCTGCAAGTCGCCCAGCTCGTCCAAGCGCAGCGCGACAGTCGGCGCTCGCAATCGGTACCGGGAAATCCGCGGCAGTCAACGCAAGGCAAGATGCTGTCGAAGAAGGCGCAGCGAGAACTGATGCCGGAAGATATCGCCGCTGCCCTGGATAACACGCCACCATCGAGGCGAAGTCGCCATGCGTGAGTCAATCAGCGCCGAGGCACTGAAGATACTAGTGGTTGCCGGAGCTGCGCGGGACTTACATGCTATTCCTGCGCCTTCCGGCCACGGTTGGCAGCTCCAAGTGCGCTACAGTCCCGACGGTCAATATTACCCGCTACGTTCTCGACGTGAACTTGTGCGCGTATTTGGATCACTGGACTCGCTTAATCGGTACGCAAATCGTTTGGGCATCCACGTTTTTCCAACACCTGACAGTGTGGAATAACGCTTCTCCGAGTTCCGGAATTAAGGGCGATGGTATCCACATATTATTTAGCGGGCGTGATAATTTTTATCTGGCCCTCTTTATCGAAGGAGAGGGCCAGATAACACTAGATCGCTGCAAAATAGGCCAGCAGCAAGGCTACTGCGGTCGTATAGCGGAGACCCGATTTGATCGTATTGAATACGTCGCTGAAGTTGGGAGCGTCCAGACGTAAACCAACACCAGGTCCGACTAACGCTTTGATATCCTCAGGGAGCGTCATTGCCTGCCAAGTACCAGGAGTCAGTGTCCTCAGATTCACACCGTAGGTAACCAGTAGTCCGGATTCCTGCGAAATGCCTCCGGATGCATCCGTAGAGAAACCAACGTCGGTTGGATAGACGTTCGGACTGCCCTTGAAGCGGTCAAGATATCCACTGCCGAAACGGGCTTTTATTCGATCAAGATTCTGCGCCATGGAGGTGAGCAAAGGAAGTATCTCAACGTTGCAAACACGTTCCTTTTCATTAACCATCCTGAAACCAATGGTTACGCCGTTGGCTATTTCCTGGGCAAGCAACGTCGAGTATTGCTGGTCCGCTTTGCTGATGTCTCCGCCCGGAATGAATTCCGGGTGTAGCCTCAGCGGAATGTCCCATGCCTCTATAGTCTGTGCTTCGGGGAAGACAAAGCCAGGATTGCATTGACGGGCAAAACCCTTATAGATATTAGCCAGGGATTGACCAGGATTCTGGTAGATATTGATCTCGGCCATCGTCGCCACCTCTAGAGCCCCAGGGATCGTTGGAGATAGTCCGCGCGATTGTTCAATCGCCTGGCTATGCCATCGCTCGGATCGGTACTGTTGGGAGTACCATTCCAGTTCCTCAACTCCCTAATGGCGGCTGGCCAGTCGCTCTGGGAAATAGCAGTCTCAAAGTTTGGGAACGAGGAATACTCACCATAGTGGTAATACAGGTCTGTCACTATGGTTTTGACCGCCGGAGGTAAGGTGCTCCACTGCTGGAACTTCACCTTCATCCGATCAGTGACCTTGATCATCTTGGCGGTAAAGAGGGACAGCCCGTCTTCATCTGTGAGTACCGGGATGAGTTGGGCTAATGCCTGGAAGGTCGCGGTGTTCGCTCCTTTCAAGCCGAGGGCGGGGCGAATTTTTTTGCGCGTGGATTCAGCAATGTTCAGAGCCTGAATGCCGGATTCATCGTGCTGGCCGACATCGAAGCCATAGCCAATCGTTACACCTGATTCACCGTTGGGGTCAGAGGTCGGAATAGTAGCTCTGTTGCCTCGCCCACCAGGTGGAAGCTCATGACGGGCGGTGAAATCGATATTAATACCCATTTCAATCAGATAGGAAATATTGGACTGGAGGCGGCTGACCTTATCGGCTTTGTCACCATCGATGCGGTCTTGGATAAAGGTATTGATCTGCTGGTTCAATTGCACCTGGAGGTCGCTCACCGAAATACTGTTGGCTCCTCCGGTTTCGGCGACCGTACGAATAGTGACCTCATGAACCTTGAAGTAGTCGTCGAAGACTAGAACGGGCCGCCCGGCAGTCTGGCTTATGACCTGCGTCAGTTGCCCCGTCAACCCACCTTGTGCTGAGTAGCTGGGGGATGACAGCCAGTCGGTATAGAGGTCAGGAATTCCGTGAGTAATTCGGATAGGCTCTGGTTCCGCTGCGAGCAGAACACGCTGTGCCTCCTCTCGTTCTGGATTTTCTAGGTAATTGTATAGCCGCTCCAGATTGCGCTGAAGGGTCTGATCCAATTCTCTATCCACCTTAGTCTCCTCTGCTTAGTGAAGCCAATTTGTTATTTCATTGATTGTTCGCACTCGCTTTCTAGACGATTGAACTCAGTAGAATACTTGTCATATTCATTTTGCATTTTTTCCGGCAAATACTCTCGCTTCAGGTCTCTGAAGAAGCTGCCCTTCTCTAGTATCTTCTTGCATTGGTGGTTTTTGGCAGACAAGGAGAGATGTGCCGTATGAAAAACACGAGAGAGATAACCAAAACCTTCAAACATATCCCTACACTCTGTTATCAGTTTTCGAGAAATCCAGTAGGCCTTCTCTGTCTCGTTATTCTTCAGTGCTTTCTTCACTTGCTTGTCGTTGAATCTTATAGAGGCGGGCTCGCAGATTGGGGAAGGCTTCCAATACGTACCAGTAAAACCTGCTGCCGCCCCGCAGAAGCCCTGACAGTCCCTGCTTGCGGCTCCTTTCTCTATGGTAATTCTGTCATCATTCAGTTTGAAAACGACATCGCACGACATATCGCCGATGCCACGGACGTCGACCTGCACATGACCTGACTCTATAGTTCCATTCAATCCGCAAGCATGTGCATTGTGTCCAGTGCTTCGTATCCGAAACTTTTGAAGTCCTTCGAATAACGGAGATATCGTCAGCAGCCCACTATTTCCAGTCCTATAGTAATCCCCAGGAGGGAAGTAGCTCTTTGGTTCTTCAGCGACACAAAGAGTGATATTGTAGTAAAGGGTGAGTATGGCAAAAATGCTAATGCTTTTGAGCTTCATGTTTATGCCCTGCATGAAAGCAGCTAGGTGGGGCGCTGGGTGATCCCATATAGGATGGTTTTTTTGCTGGTCAGATCGACTGATCTATAAGTTCCGTCGAGCAGGCTAGTCCGCCCAAAAAACACAAGCAGACTTGTAAGAGTCATTCTGTTTTACCAGCACTTCATGTTCAACATCACTAAAGTTTAGACGTCATTGAGCATGAGCTGGAAAAAGTTGCGGCAACGACCCTAGACGCTGAACGCTGCTCACCTGAGGCGTTCCACTTCCTTGCGAAACATCACTCTCTGCTTGAAGCTGAAACCTCCGCCACCATCCAGCAGCGCCGGCGGAGCAACCGGTAGATCGGGCTCACGGCAGGTGGCTATCACGCGCTTGGCGAAGACTTCATCGAGCGTACTGCGGCTCTTATCATTCCCCGCGCCGTACTGTACCCGGCAACTGCTTATGCGCCCCGACGAGCTTGCGAAGCGGAAAAACACCATAACATCGGCCTCGGGGATCTCATCTCCCGGTGCGAACAGCGGGTAACGAAGCCTCTTGGCGAATTCCTGGCGGAATTCCTGGATAAAAATGGCCTCTTGCTCTGCTCGCTCCTGCAAAGTGACTGGATGGGAGCAGCCGCCGATCAGACTCAGCAATACCAATAGGCAAACTATCCTCAACGCTCTTCCTCCTTGAAAAAGATGCAGTCTTTTATTTTAGTATCTAAAAATGACTCTTGACGTCTAAGCCAAGAACTGCAAGAGCTTCCAGCGCCAGGTTTTGACCTTCTGCAATACCCGAATTATGTGCAAACTCGACAAGTCGCTCGATTACTCTGACGCCACCCTGATCTGGCTCGACAAATTCCGATATATTATCCATAGCAACTGAGGCGTCCCACGCAGCCTGACTAAGCAGCTCTTTATACAATGCATCAGCGCTAGATATATTACGAATATTTGCGAGATTAAGCCTGATTCGATCCAAGGCTTCGTGCGCGATCTGAAGTAGCAAATATGGAAATGGATTCTTTTGAGTTCGACGCTTCCTGCATGAGTCGCTAATTAGTCCAGCAAGCATTGCTGATCCTTCGGCCTCAATGCGAAGGGAATCATCAGCAATCGAGATTGTCCGCGCCTTCGCAATATAGCCCAAAACGTAAGCATCGAACTGAGTCTCGGCAATCATAGACAGAATCTGATTATTACGATTATTGAAATTCATAAGATGCTCCTTGCCCAATCTCAAACTAGATAGATCAGTGGAAACTGTTTCTGAATTCTGTAGTAGACTGCCCGGTCCAACGTCTGAATGCATGTCTAAAACTCGCTGTTTCCGAGTACCCCAGAATATCGCTAATACGATCAACTGGTATCGATGAATTCAGTAGCAGTGCAATTGCTCGTTCTTTGCGGGCCTTATCTACAATCTGGCGATAAGTGCAGCCCTCGTCCGCCAAGCGACGTCTTACCGTCCGCTCATTCATGCGTAAATACTTTGCGGTAGTCACCAAGCTAGGGTATTGATCTGGTATGGAATCAAGGAATAACTCGATTCGCTGACGGAGCCCTCCCATCTCTACTTCCAACAGAGCATTGAAACTCTCACCTGCCATAGTCAGGGCCGACTGAAATACCGCCGGATTGGCAGTCGCCAGTGTTCTATTCAACTGATGAGCTGGAAAGCTAAATATTATGTCATTTCCTTCATGCTTCACAGGCAAAGAAAAGAAACCTTCATATATTGTTTTATCTGCGCCATGCACAGGCACTGTCAATGCAGAGATGGGAAAGTCATTACCTAACAGATCCATAATGAGCTTGTAGGTTGCAGAGGCTATAACATTTACATGAAACTGACGGGATGCGTCATTCCACTCTGGCTTAAAGTTAACTGAAATATGGATTTCTACTTCGTAATTCTCCCTAGGCTTGACGCCAACATTAGCTATATCACGATTGAACAACTTGACATAGGCCCTGATGACTTTCAAAATATCACCTACGTTCTCGGCACATAGCAACGCCAATCCTATCACGCCATAATCAGATATATGGTAATAAGTTCCAAGATTCAGTCCTTCTTTTCCTGAATACCCCTTGCTGACTATCCAGTTGTAAAGTGCGTCACTTCTTGACTCTTGTTCTGCCGCAAAGGGTGGTATTGCGATATCACGATCACGAAGATAGTTCTGCAGAGGGCGCCATTCAAAATCAAATATGTGTTCGGTCACCATGTCTATATTCACCTCCCCCCTACTGTTCTTGATATAGCCCTGAACGCTGCAAGTGCCTCATGCTCCATACGGATGCCGTCAACGTTGTAGTCGACATACGCGGAGGTCTTTGCAATCACCACACGCCTAAGTGGATTTACATAAATAAACTGCCCGTACACTCCGATAGCCAAGAACTCCCCTTCTTTGCCTTCTGGAATCCACCACTGGTAACCATACCCAAGATTTGGCTCACCATCCTCTATGTAACGTCCAGGACGCAAGTGAGCACTCCGAGGTTTGGTTGATGCCTTGACCCACTCAGCACTTACAATTTGACTTCCAGTCAGGCTGCGACCGCCATGAAGAAATAATAGACCAATGCGTGCAAAGTCTCTTAGGCAAAGGTTCACCCCACCGAATGCTAGCTCTGTGCCCCGATCGTCTGTTAACCAAGCACCTTCACATTCGGCACCCAGTTGGGGCCAAAGTCTTTGATTCATAAACTGTGAGGGGCCCATACCAGTCGCGCCCAATAAGACCATACCAAGCACCTGGGTATCTACGCTAACGTAGTGGTGCACTCTCCCCGGGGCATCTTCTCTTCTCAATGAACTCACTTTTTCATTTACTGATCCGCCAAGCGCTATAGTCCTACCTAGCTGGTTGATATCGGAGTCCGAATTCCCGTAGTCCTCACTGAAAGCTATTCCTGATGACATCTCAAGCACATCTCTCAAAGAAACACCCGCATATCCGCCAGCAGAAAGCTGTGGGGCGTACAGGTTCACAGGATCTAGCAGACTGTGTATTGATCCTTCATCAACTGCCATTCCAATCAAGAGGGACATTAGTGATTTGCTTAGCGACCAGCCAATAGCAAGGCTTTTCGCACTATTGCCCAGGTAGTATTCCTCAAAGGCAATGCGATCGTCACTGAGAACTATAAGGCCGGTGGTATTGCTGCTCGCCAACCAGTCTTTAAAGCCAATCTCGTGATCTTGAAAGCTAAATGAGCCAGGCATATCCCTGAGGTTTTTTTCAAAAAAATGAGCCGATCCGCTCTTCTTTATTGGGACCGAGTTAAACAGTCTCGGCATTGCTCGAAAATTTTCAGCAATCTTCCCCGAGTCAAACAAAGTGTAAAAATTCCACACTCTCACACCTGCACTACCAATGCAGGCGATGCTAAAAAAGATGAGAATCATTGAGAGGAAAATAGCATTTCTCTTATTTATCATTCTTGTCGATCTCTCAGTTTGTGCTAGCTCGTCTCGACCCTGCTAACAGCCAGTGACTATCCGGTAGTGGAGCAAGGTTAAGTCCTTAAGGACTTTTCTCTTAAAGGTGAAGATCAAGGCATTTCACCATCTACTGATATTTAATTTTAACTCGCTTAACACTACTCCGCACGCATGCCATGCACTACTATTATCTGAGTCACGAAGGTATCCGCCTCCCTTGGACTATGCTTTCAATTTAGCAACACGAAACACTGCAGCATGATCGATATCGCCCTTGGATGAATCGGCAGACTCATCAATAGACGCCCGCAATAAACAAGACCCAACATCACCGCATATCCCGGAGGATCAGCAACAGGATAGATTCAGTCTTTTTCATTATTTCCATCCGCCGCCTCATGCGTACTACTAGCCCGAAAGCTGATAAAACCAGTATGAAGCATCTTTTTGCTAGAGTATCTTCGGACAAATGCCGGATATTTTCGGACACCCTCTTCGGCAGGTCCTTAGCGGCACCATGTCTTATCTGCGCTTTTATTTCATTAAACACCCCATGGAGAGTACTAATGACTTGTCGTCCAGATTGTAACTATCGTAGATGAGTCGACTAGAGGTATTCGCTACAATTTATAGATTCGAAAATCCATTTCATGCTTGGAGATATCGATTTAACACTTATCTTGTGTTACTTCTGCGCTAGGTTCCGTACGCAAAGTAATGTCGTAAGCACCGTAGCGTGCAAGCCAGCGTGACCATTACGCCAAGATTCTTGACGAGCTTCAGAATCCCACGGCCAGCTCAGCTAGGTCCTGGGGACTCCCCGCCCACCGAGGTTATCGACGCATCCGGAGGGTCTGGCGGCTTGACAGCGGGCGAAGGCTTGGCGGACTCTATATTGTGTTTAGTCGATACTATCTTGCATCTTAGAGAACCCTCCCATGCCCCTGCCTGCCCTACCCCTGGATGCCCTTCTCACCGGCC
>RWIP01002918.1_pt1 | contig 6267 bp, 7 predicted proteins | sample 2345011 | NCBI WGS metagenome assembly RWIP01 (sample SAMN10511131, study PRJNA507866) | freshwater metagenome | isolation source: river water inoculated in media containing various beta lactam antibiotic in... | place: India: River Ganga, Varanasi | collected 2018-02-15
CCGGTTGATCCGGGCTTCCAGCTCCTGGATCTTTTGCTGCTCAGGCGTCAACGCCTTGCTCTTCGGGGTCACACCCTGGCGCTCCGCCTCGAGCTGCTTCACCCAACGGCGCAAGGCCGAATCCACCACCCCCAGCGAACGGCAGGCGTCGATATGGCTGTAGCCTTGGTCCAACACCAGGGCCGCGGCCTCTCGTTTGAACTCGGCGGAAAACGTACGTCGTTGCTTGCTCATCAGACACCTCTCTCACGGCGAGGATTTTCGCCTAAATCGGTGTCCGGGATCAGTAGACCACTACATTCAGGTGTTTGCGCGGACTGAGCAGTCGCTGCCGAAACAGTTATTTTTGTTGCTAAGAGGCAGGAAGGCTGCGCTGAGATTCCTGCTAGTAAATTAGATAGTTGTTGTCTTCTGAAACAGAATTGAAGCGAAATTGGGGGTAGGGTTTTTCTAGGTGAAGGGTAACTATTTAGAATTACAAAGGTGTGACGCAAATGTTGTATTTTTCTTGCGGTATGAAGATGGGTGGTTGGGTCGGATATAGGTACTTCTCTCTATTTTCTTTAATTGCTCTTATCTATGGGTGTGTCGGTGGTGGAGGTGGATCGGATGAGATTGGGCAGCACTGCTTTGAGAGAGAGCAAAAGCTTTCCGGAGTTAATGATAATGAAGAGGGGAGTGTGAGGTTGAATCGGCTGAACTGCGATCCAATTGAAGGTCGTGTTCTTGAATCAGAGAAGCTGATACGAAAGCCGCCCAATGAGCTGGGTATTCACTGAATGAATAATTTTTAGCCTGGAGAGGTCTTTTTGAAAATGAAAAAATCACTTGTTATGTCGACTGTGCTTTTGGTGGCTAGCAATTTCGCGTGTGCTGATGAGGGCTCAAATGATGGAAGTGAGATATGTCGGGCGCAGGGTGGAGTTGAAATAACAAGTCTGGGGGAAGTCTCAAAGGGTGTGGATGTTGAAGATGTTGTAGTTTGTTCGATTCTTCCAAGTAATATGAAGTCGAGTCAAAGAGCGCCTACACTCCCTCCTCTGCAAAGGATGATCATTTCGGCAATGCCTTCACCAGGAACGGTCACTGTTTCTGCCAGCGGAGATAGGAAGTTCACAACATCTTGCCGGGCAAATCTTTATGCTCCACGTTATGCCAATTTCTATCCAGACGGTGTTAGCAGGGGAACATCAGATCTACGATGTGTTGGTTACAATACACCCGGGAATTCATCTCAAGGGTGTAATGTGTCATGGGTCGGCCCGACCGAAATTCAATTGGGTGTTGAGCCATATGGCGGATCTGTTGTTGTAAACTACAGTTGCACTGCATTCAAAACAACGATTCCAGTGATAATGAGCTACAGTTATCGTGATGGGCGGGCAGTGTATGGTGAGGTCCAGAATGTGTCAGGAATAATAAATGTGGTTTTAAACTAAGGATGCGCCTTAGTAGGCTTATATTTCAAGGTGTTCAGCTTGTGAATGTGCTGCAGGGCGCTCTATAGAGTGCCCTGCATAGGCTGGAAGTCGTTTGGCTGAGGGCTAGTCTTTCGAGTTCGATATGGCACGTTGATGAAGGCTGGTAAAAAGTCCTGTCTGTGTGGGTGGCAGGCGAGTGGCGCGTTCAGACGCTAATGTGGAGTTCAAGGTAGGGTTCCGACGCCGAGGATCCTCTTTGGGTGGAGTCATTTGCTGAGCCATGCAGTTGTAAGACAGGCTACGTGCTCCATTGACTTGGACCTCGATACACGAAGATTCAGATTGTTCATCCGAGTGTGACTCTGCGGGCGGGGAGGCAACAGCCTGCTGTGCCAAACCAACTATAGGCAACAAGAATATAATTCGAAGAATTTTAATAAACATACCAATCTCCTTAAACCTGAGGGTTGGATGAGATTCAATAGTAACCTCAAGTTATGAGGAAAGATGAACCGCCTATCGTTTTGTAGTCTTGGTTAGGTCAGGCACGCGCTAGTGAGTAGTACCAAGAGTAAGCCGATAGCCAGGGGCGTGGTGGCCCATTTGGGGAAGCGATGAAGAGGTGCGGGCTGGTACCGGTTCGAGGAAGGAATAGACAGCAGACAGGATTGCTTGCGATGGGGCAGCAGGAAACCATCAGCCCGTCCGTATCCAGAACTGCTGCTTGCAGCGTTAGGGGTGACTCCCTCATGTCCTAGAGGGCATAATCCCTGTATGGGGGTGGCTAACTGATATTAAGGAGTAGTCGAAGTCATGGAACGCTTGCTCGAGAGCATTTACATCAATGCCCGGCCGGCGATGGAGTTGAGGCTTAGCCTCACCAGCTCCGGCCGCAAGAGAATTGTAAAGGTTGTGGATGGGGAGGAGGTCGAGGTTCTGTCAGGTGAAGTGCAGGGCATCCTGGAGGCCCAAAAGAGGGATGTTGGAATCCTCGCCGATTTCTTAGCCAAGAGTCTCTTGGCGCGACGCTAGAGATCCTTGGCTAGCCAGTCTATCGCCGACAGCAACGTGGTCTCGTCGGCCATGCCTTCAAGCTTCACGCTTCGTCCCGTCTGGTTGTCCTGGATGACGAGGGTCGGGGTCGCTGTAATGCCGTTCGACCGTGCAGTGTCGATGTCCGTCTTGATCAACTGGTCCACCAGGTGCATGTCTTTCGCACATTTCTCCAGTCGAGCCTGGTCCAGATCAGGAAAGTCCAATGTGCCGCCAGGCAGCCCGCCCCCGTTGCCGGCCGACTGAGCGAAGATCGCATCGATAGCGCTCCAGAATGCTTTAGCGCCGCCTTGGATCCCCGCGCACTCCACCAGGCGAGCCTGGTGGCGGGCCGCCTCGCCATGCATCTGCAGGGGAAGATGGCGCCAAACCAGGTTCACGTCCGTGTGGCTGTCTACCCAGCGCTTAAGCCGCGGGGTGTAGACCTTGCAGAAGGGGCACTCCAGGTCGGCGTATTCATTGATCGTCCAGCGCGCTTTCGCGTCGCCGTAGAGGCTGTGGACTACCCCCGGTACGATAGACATTCCCGGCCTACGCTTTGAGCATAGGAGGAAGTCCATGAGCATCCAGCGATTCACCCCGGAATTCAAGGCCGAAGCCGTTAGGCAGGTCATCGAGCGCGGATACTCAGTCGCGGAAATCGCCGCGCGCTTCGGCGTCTCTACTCACAGCCTCTACAAATGGGTAAAGGCTGTGACCCCCGACAAGTCGGAGAAACAGGCCAGCGAACTGTTGGAAGCCAAGAGCGAAATCCTGCGGCTGCGGGCCCAAATGCGTCGCCTTGAAGAAGAACGGGACATCTTAAAAAAACCGAGCGGCTCATCACATACTGCATGGCGTCCTTGACGCTCGGGTTCATGCTCGACGGGATGGTTACGTCGATGATCTGGGCCATCAGGTCGCGTTGACCGGCATCAGGCTGGGTGCTGACCAGGGTGTAGCGCCCGTAGCGCACTACGGGCTCTTTCTCCGGCTGCACACCGTTTGGATACAGGTCCGGAGAGAGCAGGTCTGGATTGCGGCTGCTGTCAAAGGCTGGCCTAGCCGGCTCGGCCTTGTGGGTCGTGCAGCTGGCGAGCAGTAGGCACAGCGTGAGAGTGGTCAACTGCCTGGTCATTGAAACCCCCTTTGATGATGGGGCACACAATGGCAGGCCAGTCGCCATGCCTCAGCAGGAAATACTCGGCAACAGGGGAGGGGATTTCTCGATGACTAGGCAGAGGGTGAGCGAGGCAGGCGTAAGGGAAACGGATTAGGAGCGATGAAGGTTTTTCATGTTACGCCTAAAGGGAGCTAGGTGGGAATCGTTGTTAGAAATGGATAAGATAGAAGTTCTAATCGTTTAGAACGCTTTGTTGAACTCAGGTCAGACAGAACGGGGTGCTAATTGAGCTTTAAATACTATTGGGCTAAGTTTTTCTGGGGAGCTTTCTTCTTTGTTTTAGTGGCTTGGAAAGGCTCCGTATTTCCCAGCCTGGCATCAGTTAACCCCTTGGTAGTGGCTGGGCTCAGTACTATCCTGTTTCCTTTCTCGGTAAAGCTTGTTGAAGACTTCGCTTTAAAATATACGGAAAGAGAGTTCTGGGTCACGGGTTTTTTCTCCGAAACCCCTGCCAAAACAGGTTTGTATGCAGTCTTTTATTTGTCTTGTTATTTGTTTTCAATTCCCTTGGGGATGGTTTTTTTATTCTATAAGTATGGAAAGGCCTCGTAGGGTTTAATGAGGCCTTGCTTGGTTTTAAATGGATATTACAAGATTGTTTGCTTTTTCTAGAAGGTCTTCGTCAATCATCGCCCCGGTAACTGCCATTACCAGTGCGAACCCCAGAATGCCTATAGGAGTGGCTGTTGCCGTGGCAAATGCAATACCCACAAGCCAACTGGCGGCCGCACCAGCAGTTAGTGTTTCAATTTTTACAAAGAATGGTTTCCAGTCCCCGGTTTCCGTAGATATCTTGAACTCTTGGTACAGGCTGGCGGCGTCAATAGCTTTGCCTACAACTCCAAAGCCTTTGCTAAATTTCTCAAGGCTCTTCGCCATCATCTGCTTGTCTAGAGAATCAAAGGCTTTGGCAATGGCTTGCCTATCTTTAAGGCTAAGTTTTTTATTTAACGCATCCTTGTGCTTTTCAAACGACTTGATTGCTTCCGCCGAACTCCTGATATTTTTCCCCCTGGCGCCTTCGGCCAGTTGGCGCGCCATCTCCGATGTTCGTGCGCCAAATTTCTCAGTTACTTCCTTATAAAAGTCGGCAGTAAATTTAATAGCATCTTGCAACGCTTGTTCCTCGGCCGCCTTGCGTTCTGCTTCTGTCCTGCGTCGTGTCGTTTCGGCGTTCAGCTTAACTAAGCGGGCCTGTAGACTGGCTATCTCATCCACAAGTAGCTCACCATTGTAGATGGCTTTCTGCTTTTCTAGAGGGGTTGGGGAATTCTTGATAAGAGTATTGTTTGTGGTCTGCAGCTGCTTTTTATCAGCAATTGCTTGCGTAACCAGTCTTGTGGCACGTTCAAGCCATTGCTCTGGCGTTGGACTGACCAATGGAGGCAAAGCACTTCCCGCTTGATCAAGCTCGGATTGTACTTTCATCTCGAGATTCGCCTTTCGGGTTCTGTAGTCCCGCTCCAGTTGAGAGAGGTCCTCTTTTTCCTTTAGCGCTTTTTGCTTGTTGAGCTCCTGTCTTAGCACTTTTACCGCTTCAGAGAGTGAATCTTGTTTGTAGTAGGCAACCGCCCGCTCCAGTTCATCTCTAACAAGCTGCTGAAAAGGGTACTTCTTTCTTTCTTCCCAAGAGTTCTTCTCCCAGATCTTGACCCAGGCCTCATAGATGGAGAGGCTTGACTGCTTTTCGTAGTCAATGAATGGGCCTTTGGTAAAGGTCTTTTTGTATCCTTCAAGATCAGATTCCATCTTGTGCAGGACTGCCGACATGACATCGACTCGCTCTTGCCTTGTGGCCTCCCTTTTTCCTTGAGTGATCTGCTTTAGCAAGCCATCGACTTGAACAGATACTTTCTTGTTGATCTCCTTCTTTTCTTTTGTTCCTTGTTCAAAAATAGATCGGACTGGATAATAAATGTTTTTCTGTAGATATATGTCTCTTTGAATTAAGTCGCCAAACATATTCCCGGCAACGGCCGCGCTATCGATAGGGGGAACCTCGTATGCGTATTGATCGTCTGGACCTTGTGCGACAATAACCATGGAACCAGGTACTTCGTTGTCATTGGACATTTAGACTTCTCCATTGGTGAGTGTGGTACAGAAACAGTGCCGATTCAGTTCTAGAAATTGAACCCCATGGCTTCAATGTGCGGGCAATACACTAAGAAGGCACGTCAATGCGCTGTGATATAGTGGTAATAATCACGGTTGCTTAAACTCGATATTCAGGAGTGGGATTGGCTGAGCCCACGGGATATTCCCTAAGAGTCATGTATCTCTGATAACGAGTTCATGCGCGCAAGATTCACGCTGGGTATGTGATGCTCTCTGCAAAATTCAGCTACTTGATCCGCAACACAATTCAAGGGTGAAGATATGACCTGCTCCCCGATTTCAGTACCACGCCGAACTTAGTAGAGTCCGTTTTCCGAGCAGAAGACGGCAGTGAAAAAGCGTTTTACCGAAGAGCAGATTCTCGACTTCCTCAAGCAGGCGGAGGCCGGTGTACCGGTGAAGGAACTGTGTCGCCGACACGGCTTCAGTGATGCCTCGTTCTACACCTGGCGGGCCAAGTTTGGCGGTATGACCGTGGCGGACGCCAAACGGTTGAAGGATCTTGAACTGGAA
>RWIP01016827.1_pt1 | contig 4694 bp, 6 predicted proteins | sample 2345011 | NCBI WGS metagenome assembly RWIP01 (sample SAMN10511131, study PRJNA507866) | freshwater metagenome | isolation source: river water inoculated in media containing various beta lactam antibiotic in... | place: India: River Ganga, Varanasi | collected 2018-02-15
CGCCGGCGCTTTGGCTATCGCCGCCTGCACATCCTGCTGCGGCGTGCTGGCGTGCAGGTCAACCACAAGCGGATCTATCGCCTGTACCGCGCTGCCGGCTTGATGGTGAAACGGCGGCGCCGCCGCCATGGCGTCGCGGTGGAGCGCGAACGCCTGAGTTTGCCGAGCGCACCAAACCAAGTCTGGTCGATGGACTTCGTCTTCGATGCACTGAGCAACGGGCGGCGGATCAAATGCCCTATCAGCGCGACATCAAGCTGAAGCTGATTCAGCCTGGTAAGCCCACGCAGAATGCCTTCATCGAGTCGTTCAACGGTAAGTCCGGGACGAATGCCTCAATGAGCACTGGTTCTGTTCGCTGGCCGAAGCGAGAATCCGCATCGCGGCCTGGCGGCGGGATTACAACGCACACCGACCGCACAGCGCGATTGGCAATCCCACCCCGGCAGAATTTGCTGCAAGTTGGCGAACTCGCCAGCAGCAGCTGAAGCAGGAAAAATTAATATCAACCCCAGGGCCTACTAACTAGGCAGCGGTACTAAAACTGGGGGCAGGTCACTGCAACGCGGGCACATTGACTGCCTTGATCATCACACCTACCCAGTCTTACGCCAAGATGTTTTGGTCGGCCTACTGATGCCCCCTACCGTAACGTCATTCAGAGCAACTTGCGCTGACTTGCTTCTTCCAGAGTGCTCCGTGCCAACTTGGCCAAGATCTCATCAGTCGATTCGTTGAAGGGCAGGGCGAACACCAGCAGTAGCTGCGTCCAGGTAGTCGTTATCTCCCGTTTGACCACGCGTCCTTGTTCCTTGCCATTGGCATCGAAGAAACGAGTCTCCATGATCCACTCATTGTCAAAGGTTCCCGGAATCACCAGTAAAGTAGCGCCTGAGAGGATCGCCAGAAGCATGCTGCCGGTTTCATGGTTGCTAACCTTCACCTTGGCGTAGACGTCCGCAGTATTGAGTCCGAGCGCGACTTGCTCGAACGCTTGACTGCTCTGGTACTCTTTGATCAGCAGTCTCTCCAGGCGAGGTAGATTGAATCCGCGCTGACTGGGGGTACCGTTGAACTGATAGTCGGTATCGACCTTGAGGCTGACGGTGGGCTTGGCCGAGTTCAGTGGAATCGGCCAAGCGCTGGCGTCTGCCTGCTGCTGGTGCGAATAGGAAATGCAGCCGGTGAGTTGCAGGCAGAGAGCGCCTAATAGCGCGAGGTGGTATTTCTTCATCAGTCTTGCGCGAGAAACCTCGTCCTTGGGCGAGGAGGGATAGCGCGTCACGCGAAGCGTGACCCTGCTCTCGCTGCCTCCTTCTGGGGGGTGCTATCGGTAGGGTGTGAGAAAAAGGCGTAGCCATCGGCCTTCTGGATGATCTTGCAGTGGCTAATGCTTTGAATCGCCGTTGTTGCTGTTTGGATGGTGAAACTACCGGTTTGGCGGACTGCAACCGTTCCCTGGTCAATCCGGCTTGCTTTCACAAGGCTCCCCCTCAGGGCAGGGCAACTGCGCAGTGGCATCCTTCAGCAGCGACTCCACCAGTTGAGTGAGTTGCACACTGCCCAGGGAGAAGGCGGCATAGTCGTGATCCCAGAGGCCTGTGTTCTGCTGGACGTCCAGTGCTTTGTGGCTGCTGGCCAGCGCCTTGCCCTCAGCGTTTTCGATCAACAGGTCACCGACCAGATCGTACTTGTCCACGTAGATTGGGCCGTTCACCCAGATCCATGCAGTCAGTGTCAGCAGGGCACCTGGGATATAGCCGGGATGCGGGGTTCGCTTGCCTTCTAGCGAGGAGAAGCTGAACTTCAACACAACGTCATTGCCTTCGACCTTCGCTGGAAAGCTGATCAAGCGCCCGAAATACTCACCGCGCTCGACATGCTGCCCGATCTGTTGGGTCAGGGCCGCGCTGACGGTGCGGCGCCAGTCAGCATTGGTAATTTTCCTGTCGGTGATCTGTACCTCTTCCACCTGAACAGCGTGCGGGTAGGTGCTTTGCGCTGTTTCTGAAGGTGCGCCGATGGGACCGGCGGGATGGAACGAAACACACCCGCCCAGACCAAGCATCAGCAAACCAGTGAGTGGTGGCAGAGTCGAACGCACGGTCTCTCCTTGAACTACCCGCAACTCTGGTCGTTGCATCGAGAGGGTAGTGATGATTTACGGATATCAAGAAATGACGGAAAGCAAGGGAAGAGCATTGCGGGGCGACTTCCTTATCGCTACGTCATCGCTTCCTGGCAGCAAGCGATGCAGGTGGCTGCATTATGCCATTATGCCCTTCTTGTGTCAGGCCCTGAAGGGGAGAGAGGATTACAACGAGGAACATCCGCAGCGCACTGAACTACCGCTCGCCGCTGCGCAATTGCGCTTACTTGACCACCTGATTGCATTTGACTAGACCAAGCATTTGCATCGGATCTGAGACCGGCAGAGAACGACCAATAGCTAGCTTTGAAGGGCAGTTTGTAATCCCGGACACCGATTTAGGCGACAATCCTTGCCGTGAGAGAGGTGTCTGATGAGCAAGCAACGACGTACGTTTTCCGCCGAGTTCAAGCGAGAGGCCGCGCCCCTGGTGTGTTGGACCAAGGCTACAGCCATATCGACGCCTGCCGTTCGCTGGGTCGGCCTTGCGCCGTTGGGTGAAACAGCTCCAGCAGGAGCGCGACGGCGTGACCCCGAAGAGCAAGGCGCTCGCCCCAGAACAGCAGAAGATCCAGGAGCTGGAGGCTCGGATCAACCGGCTGGAGCGGGAGAAAGCGATCCTAAAAAAGGCTACCGCTCTCTTGATGTCGGACAAACTCGATAGTCGGTGGAAGTGGTCTGTTCAGCTTTCGATGTGGCGCGGTCTTGCTACTACGTCCACCGTCTTCGACGTCGTCGGGTCGATGCGCGCCGCGTTGATGCGTGAGCTGGGCCTGGTCAGCAAGCAACCGGGCTCGCACGCCTATAGACAGGCCATGGTTGAGCGGCCGGATATCCCGAATCGGCTGAACCGCGAGTTCGCGGTCCAGCGTCCCAATCAGGTGTGGTGTGGCGACATCATGTACATCTGGGCGCAAGGCCGCTGGCATTACTTGGCGGCGGTGCTGGATCTGCAGGCACGGCGGGTGATCGGCTGGGCGTTCTCGGCCAAGCCGGATGCCGAGCTGGTGATCAAGGCCCTGGACATGGCCTACGAACAGCGCGGCAAGCCACAATAGGTGCTGTTCCATTCGGATTCAGCCAGTTACGCCAGCCGCTTGTTCCGGCAGCGACTGTGGCGCTACCGGATGCAGCAGAGCATAAGCCGCCGGGGGAACTGCTGGGACAATTCGCCGATGGAGCGTCTGTTCCGCAGCCTGAAGTCGGAATGGGTCCCGCCGACTGGCTACCTGACGGCGCAGGAAGTCCAGCGGTACCACCTGCGGTGGCCGAAGAAAAACTCAACCCACTGTCCGGGATGGGTTGACCACTACAAACGGTGTTCACCGATTTCATCGTTCGGAACGCATCGTCTCTCAAGGGCAAGCTGTGGCAGTCAACGAGCGCAGACTGGTCGCTGCAACAGTATCTTCTGAGCTCCACCAGTATCAGTAATGACGTGCTCAAAATATTGCTCGATGGCGTCGTGCTTCAAGACCTATCAATGATAAAAGCAGCGCTACCTGAAGGGCGGTGGGTCATGCTGGTAGCCTCATCATTTCTGCCATACAGCTCGGAAGTCAGGGAGATCGTACTGAATACTTGCCCACATCTCGAAGGCCAGTACCTGGTTGAACGGTGGGATCTAGCAAAGGCAGAGATCGATATCAGTTCTCTCCAGCTCGACTCGATGCTCACTCTGAGCAAAAGCAAAGCGCTGCCACTCACACAGAAAATTCAGATGTGGTCAGGGCTTAGCCTAGAGACGATTGAAAGCAAACCGGAAGCGGTTCCAGAGCTCGGCCGTGTATCTATGCTGGCCAATAAAGCTGGCGAAAGGTTTGCTGATCCGCTGATGCCTGTGCTGCGACATCTGGTTCGCAACGCGAGCCTAACCTCGGAGCAGCGCTCTGAAATGCTGACACAATGTCTTCCTGGGATGAAGTGGCCGGAGGTTGCCGCAGCTCTAGGGTTGCTCGACGATGAGGACTTCAAAACCGTGAGCGCGAAGGTCAAGAAGATCAAGGTAAGAAACACCGAGTCAAACCGGAGGTTAGTCAACGAGATGAGATCTGAGGGGTACTTGGCAAGGGTGACCTCAGAGGACGACGTCATCATCGCAACCACCAGGCCCTCGGCAATGACATCTGAGGACGCCTGAGCGTTGAAGGTAGCAGCTTAGCGACCACCGTACAGCGCCAGATCGGGCTTGATGCTGACCTGCGTGGGAACAACTCGACCCTCGCACATGGCTTCTCTGGCTGTTCGTAAAAGCAGCATGGACGAGGGGAGTGCTGACGTAAATCGAAGGGCTGTTCTGTGCCAACAGGTAGGCGATTCTGGAGCTCTACCGTAGATACAAACCAACGCGATAGCCCCTTAGCCTTGACGCTTTAGGACTGAATCATCCTGGCTTCTAACATAGCATTTAATTTAACATAATATACATTATGCGAAGCCTTAAGTATTTCCAGGCGGCCAAGGATCCACGAAAAACCCCGGAGATCGCTCTACCGGGGTTTCCTTGCTTTCTAGCCAGTGAAAGCCAGTGAAGCCTTATCGGTTA
>RWIP01005022.1_pt1 | contig 4374 bp, 7 predicted proteins | sample 2345011 | NCBI WGS metagenome assembly RWIP01 (sample SAMN10511131, study PRJNA507866) | freshwater metagenome | isolation source: river water inoculated in media containing various beta lactam antibiotic in... | place: India: River Ganga, Varanasi | collected 2018-02-15
GCTGCCAACAGCAGCCAAGAACCTGGTCAACGCGATTGCGGAGTCACCTGTTTCCGGTAGTATGAGTTCGCAGCTCGGGGCAGTGGGGGACTTGGGTCGGCTGGGTGGGGGTGCAAAAGGGACTGCGACTGCCGGAAAAGTGGCCGATGAGTTCATTCCACCAGGAATGGAACGTCCGTTCCGTCCAGTTAATCCGGAGTTCCCACCAAACAAAGCTGTAGTGGATGCGATGGAAAGCCCGCGCATTAAAGGAATGACGGCTTGTGATGGTACAGACTGCTCAGAAATTGCGAGTAAGTTGCTTGCGGCAGCAGGCGGGAAGGGGAAAGTTATTGAGGTTAGGCCAACTCAGCGGAGTAACCTAAATTTGTATGAGAATGGTAACGAAGTCCCAGGGCAAGCTTATCACCAAGTCTATACAGATGGGCGGTACGTGTATGACCCTCGGCTGTCATCTCAGCCAATACCTAAAGGCGACTGGGAACAGCATATAAAAGGCATGAATCCTGATGGGGTCACTATTTCTGATAAGTTGCAGGGGTTGCGATGAATACTCCTGAAATCAAAAGAGAAAGTAGCTCCTTGCTCGAGTTAATCGAGGCTCTCGGTGAAACTGAATGGCGAAAATGTGTAAATAGCCAATTTATCAATAAAGAGCGTGGGGAGTGGGTGATTAAAGATCAGTCCTCACATCCTCCTAGGGTTTGGTTTAGATTCATACAGGAAGATCCCGCCATAATTTCGCGCCTGCGAGTGGCTATAGAAAGCTATCAGGGGAGAGTTAAGTGGGTTCTTGATGAGCATAAGAGGGTTGATCTTCCTGGAACAAATTGGGGCATAGTGCCGAGCCGCTTATTAGAAGTCTGGGATCTTGCTCGTGCGTTAGATTTAGCCCCTAATCAATATATGGCTAAATACGAGCCGGAATTCGGGTCGATTGCCTATGAAGATATCATTGATCTGACAGAGCACATCCGCCGAGCCTTTCCTGAAGTTACAAGCAAAAACCCCAGCTTATGAGCTGGGGTTTCCTTTGCGCACTATCACCGCTCTCGCTTCGTAATTGCCCAACGCCCCGGCCCATACGGGGGATATTTTTAAGAATAAAGGGGGCATATTTGTTTTCCCTATCCTAATTTCTGAGCAGGGAGACTCCAGTGCAGACGACGTAAGGAGGCTCCGCGATGCCTAGGCAGAGGCGAGTGGTTTTACTGAACTATCCGCTTCACGTGGTTCAGTATGGGTAAGATCGGCAGCGGTATTATACAGTGGGGATGAGGAATATAAGCACTAGCCAGAACTAGAGTAGGGAAAATAAATCTGTCCCCTTTTCCCGGGTGCCCAGTTCACCACGAAAGGTAAGCCTGTCCGCTGGGCTGTAGAGGGTGTGCGTGATGGCGTGAATATTCGTGTAATAGTCGAGCCTCATGGAGAGGGGATTATTACTGCATATCCTAAGTAGAGGTATGGCGTGCGCGAACCAGAGGAAATAATACAAGCAGTCTTGGAGGAGATTTCGGGATGCTTTGGCGACGATACAGAAAAAAATGTCAAAGAGCTTCTCGCATGTGGAGAGCCTGGAGTTGCGCTGGAAGTGCTTTGCTCCCAGTTAGTAGAATTCGACATAGCTATTCCATTTAAAACGAAAGAGCGGCTTGGAGTAGCAGCGGGAGTCATGGGGATGGAGATTGAGGAGTTGCAATATTTAAAATCCTTGTAGGTTCTTTGGGTCAAAAGGAACTGCTAATTTTCCGGAAGGGATGAGCTTCAATCCCAATATCAAGAATCACCTCAGCAATTTTGATTGCCTGACGCAGAAGAATGGGGTTAGAGACCATAAAGGGGACAGATTTATTTTCCCTACTCTAATTCTCTGAGCAGGGAGGCTCCAGTGCAGACGCCGTAAGGAGGTTCCGCGATGCCTCGGTAAGGGCGATTGGTTTAGCGAGTTATTCGCTTTGAGTGGTTTAGCGTGAGCGGTTGCTGAGATTATGGTAGTTGACCATAAAGGGGGCAAATTTATTTTCCCTACTCTAATTCTCTGAGCAGAGAGGCTCCAGTGCAGACACCGTGAGGAGGCTCCGCGATACCCTAGGTAAGGGCGATTGGTTTAGCGAGTTATTCGCTTTGAGTGGTTTGGCGTGGGCGGTTGCTGAAATTATAGTAGTAAAAATAAATCTGTCCCCTTTTTCCTGTCCTTTTTCCTATGCCGGTAAAGGGCTTATTGGCTCTGGAAGTGGAAATTTTGTGGCTCAATCTGTACCCAACAAGGCCGGAGATATGGTTTATCGGGGAATAGATACGGAATACAAAATACTAGACAATATTGCTGATCAATTAGGAAGCAACACCTCCGCAAGAGGGGCTGTAAATATTCTAACGGAGAAAGCAGCTTGCGCAAGTTGTCTAAACGTGGCTGAGCAGTTTAAGGCGAAGTATCCCAATATCACAGTTAATATTCTTGATAATCAGGGCGTTATGCTCCGTCCGCCGAGGAAGACGCCGTAATGGAAGAACGTGTGACTTATGGAGAAATCCGGGCTTGGTTTCTGGGCAGCTATTACAACTATTGCAGGGTCAAACTCAACCACCAAAGTCCATGGGTTGAGGGAGAAAGCGAAGTAGGCTATGCCTACAGTGAGCTTGAAAACTCCTTTGATTTGCCTATTGAGAAATTAATGTTGGAAGTTTTAGCGCTTATTCTCTCGGCGGGCAGGTCTTCGGATAAAGTCAAGAGATATCATCTTGATGTTATTCATGGATTGCTAAAGGAGATCAAGCTGTCTTCTGTTCTGGATGATTTGCCTTCTGATGAGGCAGCAGAGCTAAGAGACGATCTCAGAGTGTTAGGTCTTTATTAATTAGCCCAGGGTGGGTTGTTTACTTGGTGCAAAAGGAACTGCTAATTTCCCGGAAGGGATGAGCTTCAATCCTAACATCAAGAATCACCTCAGCAATTTTGATGGCCTGACGCAGAAGAGTGGGATTAGCGGTACTTATAACCTAGATGCTTTCTCTCAGGCGGTATCCAGTAATGGGGTGAAGGTACTTAGTGAAACTCCTGGCTCGGTTAAGGGAATTACGACGATTGAATATCAGATTCCTGCATATGATCGTGCTGGGAATTGGCTATAAAGCGCAGCCTTTTACTAAAACTGTATATGATCCTAAAGTTATTTCTGATCAGAAGGTTCTAGATCTCGGGCGGCAAGCTGCTGCCAGTGGTTATGTAAAAGCGGTAGCTAGTGGTGATCGTTATTATGATAGTACGGCTGGAGGTATCACCTTTAGAGTTTATCTGGATGAAAGAACAGGAGCTGTCCTTAATTTTTATCCGAAATAATAGGTGGTTCTATGAATGAATTATTTGGTCAGCCATACAACGAGGCTGACCCGTGCTGGGTAGTTATGTGCTACATGGATATAATGTACTCGGATGGTAGGTTTATTAAAGCCATTGAGTGCATTGTAAATAGGTGGGGCTATAGCACGGATGGAGCGTACTGTAATTTTCCTGATGAAAACAGTCCGTTTGATGAGGAGCACTTTGAGGGGGTTGAGTTTTCTTATGGCTATCCCCCTAAGGATGAAGACACCATTGTTGTGAGCGAGGCTGTTTGTTCTAAGTTCATTCGGCTCGCTTGTGAAAAGTATCTTCAGCGCCATCCTGAAGATACTGAGAAAGTAAAAGAGCTTTTAGATAAACTCTCTTTCTGGCCGTAAAGGGGACAGATCTGAATGGCACTTACTTAACCCTTTTCGGATGACCGTGTTTCTTGATCACTGCCCGAGCAGATAGACGTGTGCAGGTCAGTAATGGGTAGGGCTTTGGCCTTGACCATAAAGGGGACAGATTTATTTTCCCTACTCTAATTCTCTGAGCAGAGAGGCTCCAGTGCAGACGCCGTAAGGAGGCTCCGCGAGGCCTAGGCAGAGGCGAGTGGTTTTACTGAACTATCCGCTTCATGTGGTTCAGTGTGGTAAGATCGGCAGTGGTATACAGTGGGAATGAGAAATATAAACACTAGTCAAAATTAGAGTAGGAAAAATAAATCTGTCCCCTTTTCTCAGGAGCAAGGCTATCCCAATGGAATTCCGGTTGAGGTCATGAATTTTCCAGGTGCTTGAATAAAGGGGACAGATTTATTTTTCGGTGTTTATGAGCTGGTCAAGAGCTGGAGGGAAACCTATGCAGCTCTGGAGCAGTTGGCCACTTCGCCAGAGTTCCGGCAGCAATTTGGCGATAACTACCTCAAGGGGCTGGAGGAGCGCGCCGCATTCTTGACCCAGGCATACGAGGATGCCGGCTGGCAAGGTTCGGTCACAGCTGGTGTCGAGGGCGGTAGGTTCGCTGCGGAACTTGTTGGCGTTCTG
>RWIP01004696.1_pt1 | contig 2739 bp, 3 predicted proteins | sample 2345011 | NCBI WGS metagenome assembly RWIP01 (sample SAMN10511131, study PRJNA507866) | freshwater metagenome | isolation source: river water inoculated in media containing various beta lactam antibiotic in... | place: India: River Ganga, Varanasi | collected 2018-02-15
GGAGGAGCGCGCCGCATTCTTGACCCAGGCATACGAGGATGCCGGCTGGCAAGGTTCGGTCACAGCTGGTGTCGAGGGCGGTAGGTTCGCTGCGGAACTTGTTGGCGTTCTGACGGCAGTAAGCATAAAGGGGACAGATTTATTTTCCCTACTCTAATTCTCTGAGCAGAGAGGCTCCAGTGCAGACACCGTAAGGAGGCTCCGCGATGCCCTAGGTAAGGGCGATTGGTTTAGCGAGTTATTCGCTTTGAGTGGTTTGACGTGGGCGGTTGCTGAAATTATAGTAGTAAAAATAAATCTGTCCCCTTTTTCCTTTAATAACGACTACTCCGGGGGTTGTTAAGTGAAATTAATTGGAAGCCTTGCGGAGCAATCTTGTCGTGAAGAGCTATCTAAGTCATGGGGCGGGCTTAGAGAATCGGGAAATCAGTTGTTCTCTATCTTGGCGGACAGGCTCGGCTTGATTGGTAGCGCATTTGTGTTGAGTTGGACGCCTGAGCAAGCTGAGGATTTATATACGATCCTAGTTAATGAGAGTGAAGTGGTTTGGCTTGAGGTTTCAAGGTCTAATGGGGAGGTAGTGGACTTTCAAACTACTAGTGTGAAGGAGTACGAGAGGTCGCTTCGTTCACGACAGAGTAGGATCAAATTGGCGGTTGCTCTTGATTTAGCACGTCAGCATTGAAAAGCCCCGGCCTTGCCGGGGCTATTTATTTCACTCTGCGGTAATCACCAAGCAGCCCTGCATGACTCTGATTCTGACTTTCTCGTTGACCTCGAATCCAGCCAGCGAATAAAGGGGACGGATTTATTTTCACTGCTCTAGAACTAAAAGGTAGGTAGATTTTCCCCGTTCAGTAATTCCCTGTTCTTTAAAAATTTACTTTTTCGATTTTAAAAGAAGAGCACTGACCTCCCTTTCGCTACTTCCGCAGAGTCCTGAACCTCCGGCCCCGCCATCCCTGGCGGGGCGCTCGCCGGGGCAACGTATGCGTTGCCTGGAGAAGAAGGGCCTGCTGACCATGAGTTCGCAGTTGATCGGTGTGCTGGCGGCTTCGACGCAGGGCGATGCGGACGCCAAGAGCTTGCAGACGGGAGCCTGGGTGGCGGGGAATGCTACTCAGAACAACTATATTGAACACTCGGATGTTCTGGCTTTTGCCGAAGACATGAGGTCTTGCGGCAAAGACGAAGGTTGCCAAAAGGACAAGTGGGAGAAAGAAAGGTACAGCGACGAAAGTAAACTCAATGTACAGGAGGCCCAAAATACCTATGGTCCGCTGAGAGCAAAGGAGAAAAGGCTCCAAATCGTCGAGAGCATGGACACATTGGTGTCCATCCAGTGCGTGACGTCGCGATGCGAGTCGTACAAGACGGAATTGTTGGAGCAATCAGTCGATAGCTATATACACCTGAGCAAGGTCCTCGATGAATGGGCGCCGACGCTGGACCGATTGGCGCTTATCGGAGGTGCTGCTGCAGGTAAGCAGATAGACTCGAAAGTCAAACGTCCGGGTATGCCGGAGCCTGTAGAGCTTGCGCAGGTTCAGAGGGCTGTGGATTATCTTGCAGCCCTAAAAGCGACTGGGGCATCAGGAAAACCGCTGGTTTCAAAGGGCTCAGAGGTGACCCCTGAAGTTATTCAAAAAGCATTGCAGGGTGATCGTGTTATTACTGCGCAAGGCGCTGTGTCATTACCTGCGGTGCAAAGATATGTTGATCGGCTTCTTAAGGGCGATGTTGCCCCGGCAATAAAAATGGATGGCAATGTGATTGTTGATGGGAATCATCGTTATATCGCAGAAAAAATATTAGGGTGAAATCTAGATGTGACACCGGGGTCTTTATCTCCTAATAAAGTCCATCAAACCAAACCTGTGTCTGAGCTGAAGATAGATCAAGTGGATTGGGGGAACAAATGATAACTATTTTTTTTGAAACTGGTGAAGAGCTGGATTTGCCTTTGGCTAGTTTTGCTAAGTCAAACTTAAGTGGGCTAGAGCTGCATCGGGCAATTTTTGATGGTTTAGATCTTTCAGAGGCTGATTTTACTGCCTCAAATTTGAGGAACGCTTCTTTTAATCATGCTCTGTTGGGTGGTGCTGTAATGAATAGTGCAGCGCTTATGAATGCAAGTTTTGTTGATGCTATAATGAAAGGTGTAAAGCTTGTGGATGCTATGGCGGCTTATGCTGATTTTTCAGGGGCAGATCTTTCCATGGCTAGTCTAAAAAATGCTGATATAGGCGGTTCTAATTTCATAAATTCCAATTTGCGAGATGTTAATATTGATGTAGCGAGGATAGATGGCGCTGTTTTTCGGGGTGCCATATATAATGATAGAACGATTTGGCCTAAAGGATTTATTCCGGAAAATTTTGGTGCGATTAAAGGCTAATTTGACAGGGCCGTAAAGGGGCCGCAAAGGGGCCGCAAAGGGGCCGTAAAGGGGGGTATTTTCCCTGCTCTAATGCTCTGAAAAGGAGGCTCTAGACGCCGTAAGTGAATAAAGGGGACAGATTTATTTTTCGGTGTTTATGAGCTGGTCAAGAGCTGGAGGGAAACCTATGCAGCTCTGGAGCAGTTGGCCACTTCGCCAGAGTTCCGGCAGCAATTTGACGATAACTACCTGAAGGGGCTGGAGGAGCGCGCCGCATTCTTGACCCAGGCATACGAGGATGCCGGCTGGCAAGGTTCGGTCACAGCTGGTGTCGAGGGCGGTAGGTTCGCTGCGGAACT
>RWIP01005169.1_pt1 | contig 2386 bp, 3 predicted proteins | sample 2345011 | NCBI WGS metagenome assembly RWIP01 (sample SAMN10511131, study PRJNA507866) | freshwater metagenome | isolation source: river water inoculated in media containing various beta lactam antibiotic in... | place: India: River Ganga, Varanasi | collected 2018-02-15
CGCAACATTGACCATCACGTGCTTGCCGATCTTGTGCGCGGGGAGATAGCCCTTACGAATCCATCCACGGACGGTTTCGTGGTCTTCCCCCATGCCAATCCAGTTCGCGAAGTCCCGCCACGGCAACACCGGGGGCGCCGCGCGGAGGTCTTGAGCCTTGATTTCTTCCACTTCCATGGCCTTTGCTGCACTATGTTGGTCTATAGAGGACTATGGTCTTGGACTATGTCCATTGACTATGTACAAACAATAGACCATGGACTATGTCATGTACATAGTCCAAATAATGATTAATACCTATTGAATGAGCATTACAGATAGAGCTTTGCTATTGATTGGCCGTAGCAACCTAAGCGCCCTGACCAGAGCAGGTGCGACGGACTACAACCGATGGGTAAGCATCAAGCGAGGGAAGGCGCGAGTGGGAGCGGACGAGATTGAAATCCTCGGTAGCGTCTACCCTGCGTATCGATGGTGGCTTACCACGGGCGAAGTCATGCCGGAAATTGGGCAAACAAGCCCTGACTACGACGAGGCCAACCGAAACTTGACCAGTCAAAGCGCGGGATAGCAATCACACAGGAAGTGGCTAGGCGTTGGTATGCCCGAGATAGGCGGGATTGTTGAAGGATTGGCGTGAAGCCAGCTATCAGGAAAGGGAACCCATGCAGGTTGATACAGATGAAATTCGTGCCCCTTGGGCACCGCGAATTCGCCCAATAGGACGCTTCGAGTGGCTAGCCATAATCACTATTGGCGTAACTCTAGGCGGTCTATTGAAAGATGGAATAGAACTCGCAATCGCTAAAGCTGTAGCCGAGCGCTATGTTTATGAGGCTAGCCAAGAACTAAAACGCTCTAGCGAGCGAATGCGACAGGAGACCGAAGCTAGAAGACAACGTGCAGCCGAATACTCAAGGGAGTCCGAACAGCTGCGCCGCCAACAAGAGAGTGAAAACGAACGCCTAAGGAAAATAAATAGTCCCGAGTGTCAATTCTGGAAAGAGCAAAACGAGCGAAATCCGAGCAACAAAACCAGAAATGGGGTTGATCGGAACTGCTCATAAGCATGAAGACAAAAAACAGAGTCACATAAACATGAGCAACGAAGCCTATAAGGAATGGCCTTTCTCATTAAGAGAGGTTCATTTGATCGGTGGGATTCGCGCATACAATCATGGCAATAATAAAGTTGAGATACATCCTACAACAACAAACGCAAAAAATGCGATTATTAAAATCAATAAATATGAAAACTTGTATTCTGACCTTGAAAAATTCGGACTACCGGTAGTAGGCTGCGACTTTTTTACAACGAGAGATGAAGCTGACGGAATACATCCCCCACAATGGAGGACAAACTGCCAAGCCCGTAACCGATGGCTAGCAACTGAGCAGGGATTTAGCTGGTCGTTTATAGCAAACTCAGCCTTTAAAGATAAAAACGCATTAGTTTGTGATATAGCGCTTAGGATTTCGCACCAAATTAAAACATGTGAATGGCGAATAAGACAGTTATCTGAGTGCTATTTAGATCAGCTAAGCAGTAGAATTAAAAGTGTTGATAGCTTCACGAATGGCGCCAGATTCAAGAACGGGTACACATCTTTTTGCTATCTTGCACTACAATCATTCCTAATAGATGGATGCATACTTCGTGACTATCTTTCTGAGTTCTACTGGGTGTGCGCACAGAATAAAGAGTCAGCCGAAAATGAAAAAATAACAACCCTGAGTGGGCTTCTGAAATTTTGGAAAAAATCTCCTCCAAATACTCCTGCCGGACTTGAGTTGAAAAATGCAAGCAAGAAGGGGCAGTGGCTTTATGAAATGGGGGCATATAGAGACTTAATAGTCCATACCGCCCCGCTTGCCAGTGCAGGAAAAACACTGCTCGCAGTTAATCGCCTAATTTATGTCAACAAAGGGCGTGAGGCCTTGCCAGCAATAAAGCTACCCATTCCAAACTCGCCATCTCAATTGACATGCGAAAGAACAAAAGGGAAATATTTTCAGGACACAAATCTAGATTTCGCTAGATTTAAGAACTTTATTGAAGACACAGATAGCTGCAGAGACTCGTTAGAGTACGCGTGTTTTTGCATGAACAAACTAAGTGAGCTTTCACTATCTATAGCTAACATCTCACCACTCGTCCCTCAGATTCCGATTATCACTCCTATACCAGGTACGCTGAAAGTCATAGAAGAAGACTAACAGCCTTAGTGTGACGCGCTGTCGAAAAAGTGTCGAAATCACTGACCAACAATGACCAATGAAGGCGACTTCTCCTGATTGCAAGCCGTTGATTTATCAGTAATTGTCCAGCATAGACCAAATAAGACCACCCTGAAAATAGGGTTCAAATCCCCCCGGCTCCACCAAA
>RWIP01005168.1_pt1 | contig 1946 bp, 2 predicted proteins | sample 2345011 | NCBI WGS metagenome assembly RWIP01 (sample SAMN10511131, study PRJNA507866) | freshwater metagenome | isolation source: river water inoculated in media containing various beta lactam antibiotic in... | place: India: River Ganga, Varanasi | collected 2018-02-15
TGCGCGGGAGCGGATTCCCGCAAAAAAAGCGATTGAGTCCGCCCGCAAATTGGAGTTCTGGCACGTTATCGAAGACCACTATCTCGCCAAGGGTTGGACTCGTCGCGATCTGGAAAGGCACATACACAAGCTGATGTGTGATCGGTATCTACGGCGGGGATACGCGATCTGATGGCGATCACCAAGCTTGAGGATGGCCGCTGGCTGGCCGACGTTGAACCGATCAAGGGCAAGCGTTTTAGGAAGCGTTTCAAGACCAAGGGCGAAGCCCAGCGGTTCGAGGCCACGGTTCGCCAACGCTGCATAGAAAACCCGGCATGGTCCCCGAAACCGAAGGACCGACGCCGACTTTCTGAACTGGTCCAGCTTTGGTATGAGCTGCACGGCCACTCCTTGCGCGACGGAAAGCGGCGCTTGTCGAAGCTCCAGCAATTGACGGTTCGTTTGGGTGATCCGGTAGCGACTGCATTTGATGCGTCTAGCTATGCGCAACTGCGCCGCAAACGGCTAGAGGATGGGATATCCGGGAAGACGTTGAATAATGAACTGGGCTATGTGCGGGCCGTATTCAACGAATTGAAAGACCTGGGCCAGATTGACTATGCCAACCCCTTGGTAGGGGTGAAACCTTTAAAGCTCCAAGAGCGCGAGCTTTCTTGGCTGACCACAGAACAGATCACCGAGTTGCTCGAAGCGATTCGCAGCGGCAGTGATAACCCCCATACGGAACTGGTGACGTTGCTTTGCCTTGCCACGGGGGCCCGTTGGTCTGAGGCGGAAAAGCTGGTTCCACAACGGCTACAGGGCAACGTCGTGACCTATGCCGGAACGAAGTCGGGGAGGGTTCGCCACGTTCCAATCCCTACCGAGTTGGCCGACAAGATCAGGATGCATTGGCGAACGCACGGCCTGTTCTCGTCCTGCATTACCTCGTTTCGTCGCGCCCTAGAGCGGACCACCATTCGGCTACCGAAAGGGCAGGCGAGCCACGCCCTGCGACATACCTTCGCCAGCCATTTCTTGATGAATGGGGGCAATATTCTCACTCTTCAGAAGATCCTGGGGCACTCCACGTTGACCATGACTATGCGTTATGCACACTTGTCACCTGATCATCTTCAGGACGCAATTCGCTTTGGGCCGCTAAGTGCGATTATCTAAATTCTGGCCAAATTACGTTCTGAGCGTATTCCTTGATGTGAAATAGCCGGTCAGGTCCACCGATGTGATCGTAGGAAAAGTTATTGCTGCCAACGTTGGATAGATCAAAGCGCATGCCGCCGAATTCATATTGTCGAGCGTATCTGGGATTTGTGATATTCCATCTCGGCTCGGCTATGTCATGGGCAAATGCGTTCCGAATTTGGTAAACAAGGCCGGCAAATTGGTCTGCCTCGGTCTCTATCTCATGCGCAAGTCTGATATTGGCTTCTTCTCGGCACCTGTTAAGAGTTATTGCTGCTGCTCCAAATGCTATGACCAAATTGTTTTCAAACGCCAATATGAGGTCATCTGGACTATTTAGAACCCTATCGGGTAGCACGAAGATTGTGCTCTGTCCATCAGTGTATGTGATGGGACGATCCAGCGCCTCAAGATCAATTCTTCCTTCAAGGGCATAGTTGTGTAGTTTCCAAGCGAACGCTAGCTGACTAAATGCGGTATCTAGATAATTCATAGGATGGGCCGTGACAGGGAAGGCGCTCCATAGCGTAGCTGGTTTAAGGCAGGGGGAGGGCGGTTTCGACGATTCTTCGACACCTTTTACTAGGCGATAAAAAAACCCCTGAATTTCTCTAGGAAAATCAGGGGCTTATCTCTTTGCATTTGGTGGAGCCGGGGGGATTTGAACCCTATTTTCAGGGTGGTCTTATTTGGTCTATGCTGGACAATTACTGATAAATCAACGGCTTGCAATCAGGAGAAGTCGCCTTCATTGGTCATTG
>RWIP01016177.1_pt1 | contig 1644 bp, 1 predicted proteins | sample 2345011 | NCBI WGS metagenome assembly RWIP01 (sample SAMN10511131, study PRJNA507866) | freshwater metagenome | isolation source: river water inoculated in media containing various beta lactam antibiotic in... | place: India: River Ganga, Varanasi | collected 2018-02-15
GAGTAACGCAATGAGCCGTGGCGAACGCTGGCTGGAAACCCTCGCCCCGAACGCCAAACGTATTGAGGGGCTGTGCCCGTCCGTGCAGGCGGCAGACGGCGAGCTGAACGGTGAAACGGTGCGTTTTATCGCCGTAGTGCCGGATGCCAACAACCACTTCCCGCGCGCGGCGAAAGGGGAAGTCGGCCTGCTTGAAGGCTGGACGCTGGCGAAAGTGGTCAGCGAAACCGTCGCGGCAGATGCTGATAAAGCCGTTAAGCGCCCGATTGTGGCGGTGATCGACGTCCCAAGCCAGGCTTATGGCCGTCGCGAAGAGGCGTTTGGTATCCACCAGGCGCTGGCAGGCGCTGCGGCCGCCTACGCCAACGCGCGCCTGGCGGGTCATGCGGTGATTGGCCTGATTGTGGGTAAAGCCATGTCCGGCGCGTTTCTGGCGCATGGTTACCAGGCCAACCGCCTGATTGCTTTTAACGATAAAGGCGTGCTCATCCATGCCATGGGGAAAGCGTCTGCCGCGCGGATCACCCTGCGCAGCGTGGAGGCGCTGGAAAAACTGGCCGCCACTATTCCACCTATGGCGTATGACATCAGCAACTACGCCACGCTGGGGCTGCTCTCGAGCCTGCTGGATATCAGCAACCCGGATGCCCCATCCGATAGCGACCTGACGCTGGTGAAAACCACCCTGCAACAGGCCATCAGTGACGCTCGTCAGGATCCGACGCTGAAAAGCCGTCTGGGTGCTGACAATCGCCGCAGCTCGGCGCTCGTACGCGAACGTATGCGCGCCAGCTGGTAAGTAAAAAGAGACCTGCCAGATGCACAACCTCACGGGCGTATCCGTTACGCCCGTGCGGGAAGCTGCATCCTGAAAATAATAATCATCGCGCCAGTGCTACTTCTTTTTAATCACAGGTGATTTATGACTTACGTAATTGTTCATGCTCTCGCACCGATTTTCGTCATCATGCTGCTGGGATTCTGGGCCGGTAAGGCAAAGATGGTCGATAACAAAAATGTTTCCCTGCTCAATATCTTCGTCATGGATTTTGCGCTGCCTGCCGCGCTGTTCAGCGCGACCGTGCAAACCCCGTGGACCGGTATCGTGGCGCAGTCGCCGCTGATCCTGGTACTGACATCTGGCGATGTGGATCACCTACGCAGCCATCTATTTCCTTGCCACGAAGGTCTTTAAAAAATCCCCTCAGGATGCGGCCGTGCTGACGCTCACCGTCGCGCTGCCAAACTATGCGGCGCTTGGTCTGCCGATTCTGGGCAGCGTGCTGGGTGAAGGATCTACCACGTCTCTGTCTGTGGCGGTCTCTATTGCCTGCGGGTCCGTGCTGATGACGCCGTTCTGTCTGCTGATCCTGGAGCGGGAAAAAGCGCGCGCTGAGGGCAATACCTCCGGCTCAACCCTCTCTATGCTGCCGGTGCTGATGTGGCGATCCATTAAAAAACCGATCGTGATGGGGCCTCTGCTGGGTGTGATTTTATCCGCCATCGGCATCAAAATGCCGGAACTGGTCCTCTCTGCAATTAAACCGTTGGGGCTGTCTGCCACCGCTGCGGCGCTGTTCCTGACCGGGGTGATCCTCTCTGCCCGTAAGCTGCAGATCAACACCATGGTGATCACTTCCACCA
>RWIP01021061.1_pt1 | contig 1377 bp, 2 predicted proteins | sample 2345011 | NCBI WGS metagenome assembly RWIP01 (sample SAMN10511131, study PRJNA507866) | freshwater metagenome | isolation source: river water inoculated in media containing various beta lactam antibiotic in... | place: India: River Ganga, Varanasi | collected 2018-02-15
GCTCATTGCCTATGCATCTAACGATGAATTGCACCAATTGGCTGTTGAAGTTGAGCAATACACTGATCAACTCATTGAGGCGCTGGAGAAGGCGCAGCAGGTAGACGAAGAACTTTGCAAGCTCCTTCCTCCCGGCGCTGAGTACATGGCCCCTCCAGACGGCGGTGATGTCACGCCGCTTGAAGGAGTGCGTCGAATGGTGGTTGATTACCGCCAGCGCATCGCCGAGCTGGAGTCCCGCACCGTGAAGCTGCCAGACTTACGGCAGATTGTGTCTGGAGACAGATACGTATGGTCTGATGGAGTTTTTAACTATAGCCAAGACGTTAAGGCTGAGCTGACCGCGAAGGGCATCAAGTGGGAGGCTGAGTAGATGGCTGTTGCAAGAATGCTTTGCGTTAGCTCGACCAAACCTGACTGGTTTACTCCAAGTGCCATATACGACTCAGAACCACGCGGTGCCGATATTTGCATTTGTGGTGACAACCTCGTTTCAGACCTCAACAAAGAGGACTGGTACGAAATGAGCCAGCGCGCTGATGGGCTGTGGTTCTTAATCGGTTTTCAGCAGTCAATTTTATTCCGGGGAGCCAACCAATGACCAATAACCAGTTAAACAGAGAGCGCCTAGAAAAAATTAAATCATGGCGTGAAACCTACGGCGCCGGAAGCAACGTAATACTGCCAGCTGAGGAGGCCGAGGAGCTGGCTCGTATAGCGCTGGCCGCAATGGACAGCAAGCCGGTGATACTTTACCGACAGGTCAATCCGGTGAACGGAATGAAGACGTATTGGGCTGAGTTAGACCCTGAAGAATTTAGGCATTTAAAACAACACACTGATGAAAATGCTGAATTCATGACGCTCTATCGCCACACGCAGCCAGCGCCGGTAGTGCCTGATAGTTACGTGATGGTACCGATGAGGTTAACTGCTGAGAACGGCGCGAAAGGCGCGCTATCAGGTGAGTTTTCAGAAACCAAGTTCGTAAACTGTCCGGAATGCTTTGGTGATGATGAGTGCGAAACATGCGACGGCAGCGGGAGAATTGAAATCACAGTACCTGTCACCTGGACAACCATCAAAGAAATCTGGGCTAAAGGCGTTGAGCATTTCGCAGCCGCCCCGCAGGAGGTGAAGTGAAAGCGAACAAGCTGAAGCGTCGCCGCTGGCGGCGCATGCGGGATGCTTTGGCCGCATATAAGACTGAAGCAAGTGACTGGAAATCGTTGTACCTCGAACGCACTGCAGAAATCGCATCACTACGGAGTCAACGATTATTGGTCCCTATGCCGGTAATTGTACCAGCGGAAATTTATAACCAGTTTAAAGGGGTAAGGGAGGACCACCAGCTGTGTAAAAGGTGTAATGACGGAC